>Ga0209953_1000171_pt1 | contig 25207 bp, 23 predicted proteins | sample SalPonred_H2O_MG_FD_185713 | JGI IMG/M metagenome (GOLD analysis project Ga0209953, IMG submission 185713) | Salt pond water microbial communities from South San Francisco under conditions of wetland restoration - Salt Pond MetaG... | ecosystem: Environmental > Aquatic > Non-marine Saline and...
ACTAATTTTTTACTTCTAAAACTACCCATAGGTGCGATAGCATCAGAGGGTATCATTCTAAACCTTTACTGCAGTTAATCAGTTTAGCCTGGCTGTGAATGCGACCAACTATTAACGAACTTTCTCCATCACCCCCGACAGTCACTCGGGGTCTATCCTTTTCAGGAAGATACTTATTCTCACCACTTTTAGAAGTCTTAAACCAAATTTGAGTTGCAAACGTTGTAGGCCTCTTTGCAAATCTATCCTACCGCTTCTACGTTCCCTTTCGGGCTCCATTAGTTTAAGAATTTGTGTCTCCTACTGGGATCGAACCAGTGACCCCTGGGCTTCAACCAGGTGCTCTACCAACTGAGCTAAAGAGACTAAATTTTTCAATATGTCAAAAAACAAATTTCCTTTATTTCTTAATATACCTAAATATACAATAATATATTGTGGTAACCAAACTTTTTTAGATGAATTTTGACATTTTTTTAGTGGCGGGGGTAGGATTCGAACCTACAACACGGTGTTACCGATCCTCCAGGTTATGAGCCTGGCATGTTACCACTCCACTACCCCGCAATTTAGCACGCCACCAAAGAATCGAACTCTGTCCTATGGGTTTGGAATCCATTTGGCTACCATAGCCTGTGACGTATTTAAGTAAATTCTAGAGGTGTGTGTCCGGTTATCAGTCAGGGTTTTTATACATTTGTATTCCTTAGTATTACTACATTTTAGGTTTCCTGCGGACACTCTCGTCCTGTATCTATCTAACCTCTTTTTCTTCACATAGAATTTACTTAGTGGAGCTATCCGGGAATGATCCGGAAACTGCAGGTTGCAAACCTACTGTGATAGCCAGTTTCACCATAGCCCCAATTTAAAATAGCAGCTTATACGGGACTCGAACCCGTTTCTCCAACGTGACAGGCTGGAAGGATAACCCATACCCCAATAAGCTATTTTTATTCGTGGTCCCTGTAGGATTTGAACCTACGACCTTCTCGTTATGAGCGAGCTACTCTACCAGGCTGAGCTAAGAGACCGAATTTTTCAATATGTCAAAGAACAAATTTCCTTTATTTCTTAATATACCTAAATATACGATAATATATCCAGGTAACCAAATAATTTTGCAATTATTTTTAAAGAAATTCAATATAGAGGGCAGTACTGGATTCGAACCAGTGAATAACGGGTTTGCAATCCGCTCCCTTAAACCACTTGGGTAACTGCCCATTTAATTGTACCCCTAGTAGGATTCGAACCTACAAATAACGGTTTCTAAGACCGCCCTGTATACCAGTTCCAGCATAGGGGCAAAAAAGAGCGAGATATGAGAATCGAACTCATGTCCTCTGGGTGGAAGCCAGATATAATAGCCACTATACTAATCTCGCATTTTGGGTAGAATCAGGTGGTACCATCTGTCTACCGAGACTATTAATTTGATGTAAAACTTCACACATCAGAGATTAATAACACTTTTTTGAGCCTCCACGAAGAATCGAACTCCGTTAATCCGGGTACAAACCGGGTGCATTACCATTTATGCTTTGGAGGCAGTTGAAAGGAATTTCGGGTCTTTCGAGGTTTCTGATTAGCTTGATTTTATTTACACCTACTACAAACCTTTTTTCAGTATAATCACCTTTATCAGTGGTGTGCTAATTACAGCTTCACTATTCCTTTCGTAAAAGACTTATCCTGGTACGCTAATAGGAAGCGTGATAAGTACTGTTTAATCTTAAATTAGAGTAACGTTTGAATGTTATATTTCAACTCTCCTTGAGTCTCTAATTTTAGTCCAGCTTTTTTCCTGTTTCCTTCTTTCGGTAGCCTTCCGCCTCGTGGGTTGCAGAGGAATCGAACCTCACGCTTTTTAAGGCAACGGTTTTACAGACCGCCTACATCACCAGATGCTGATACAACCCAATTAATTTATTCTATTTCACACTTCCGGACTTTATCAGGGTGTGGTTTTTACCTTATAGGACTCGAACCTATGACTTACCGGCTCCCGCCGGTTGCTCTTCCAGCTGCAACTTAAGGTTGAATAAATTTGTACCTCCTGATGGAATCGAACCATCTCCCTTTGCATGTAAAACAAATACGCTTCCGTTACGCCAAGGAGGCAAATTTAGTTATTTGTTAATACGGTAGGATTCGACCCTACATCTTCCGGTTCTCCGGGTGCTCTTACCATTTAAGCTACGTACTAAAAGGTTACTATCCTTAATCTTCGAAAATTTGATCCCAGGGTAGGACTCGAACCTACAAGCGTTTAACCGCAGGCCCCTTAACGGAGCCCGTGTTTACCAATTTCACCACCTGAAATAACTACCAATTAATTCAACCTGCAAGTATTCTTAATCAATAGCTACGTTAGCCATCTACTCAGAAGTTGCAGCTTCTTTTCGACCACCTCGTATTTTGTACCCCCGATAGGAATCGAACCTACGTCCCACTGGTTAAAAGCCAGTTGCTTGCACCAACGTCAGCTACGAGGGTAGTTTAAACTATTGCGGACTCTTTTCGAACTTTGGAAAGGCTCGTATCATTCCTTCTTTTTGATAGTTTAATAGTCGGGAATGCAGGATTTGAACCTGCGATCTCTCGCGTCCAAGGCGAGCGAGGACTCCGGACTCCTCCAATTCCCGAATTTAATAAAAGATTGAGGTTTTTAGTCTTCCTTCATTTAAGATGTTATCGCGAAATTATTCTTAAACCTGTCACTCAGTTACCCACATGGCTAGTGGAGCTTATTTCGATATTAAGCTTAATCTTTTATTATAATAATAGAAGCTTCCATTACTGTTGATGCCCTTCCAGGACTCGAACCCGGAACCCAAGAGTCAAAGTCTTGTGTATTAACCAGTTATACTAAAGGGCAGTTAATTGTACCCCGACAGAGAATCGAACTCTGATTTGATGATAGAAAGTCATCTGTCCTAAGCCATTAGACGACCGGGGCATTTGGGATTCTTCCTTCCCTTAATCTTCGTATAGGCAATCTGATGTTACTTTCAGAACCACTAAACTTGGATTACATATTAATAATTGGCGGAATTAACCGCCAAATTCAATTTCAATTTTTCCAATATGTCAAAGAACTCTCTTTCTTTTTCTAAAGATATACTATTACTTTTGTTATAGCAACTCTTTTTATAAAAAAGTTTAATTTTTTTTTGCGGGTAAGGTAAGATTCGAACTTACATCGTTTCGCTTAACAGGCGAAGGTTTTACCATTAGTACTACTTACCCAATTATATTAATGAACTTCTTTTTAATAATACCTAAATATATAAAACTATATTCATACATCCAACTTTTTATTTAAAAGATTTCTAAACTTTTTGCAGTAGGAGGAGGACCCGAACCCCAGCCAACTTAATGACCCCTAGTTTTCAAGACTAGTCGCAGTTCCAATACCGCTGCTTCACCTACTATAGTATATTAATGAACTTTTACTTCTTTTACTTTCTAAAGATACGATCTAATTTCCTTTCTACAAACTAAAAATAAAAAAAACCCGACTCTTTTTAAAAAATCGGGCTTAATGCTTTTTATCTAATTTTACATTACTTACATCATATCCCGATTTTGGTTTCCCACAGTATTTGATCCTCGCCAATAACCGTCGGATTACATCTCTTCGAGGTGTTGATACTAAAATAATATGAGTTCTGTAAATTCATTGTTTTTAATTGTTATTTATACATATACGGGATTTATAAAAAACGTATTTATTTGTTGAAATCATTTAAAACTTTTTCTACTTCTTCTACTACGTGTTCCCAAGTTACGGGTCCATTCTCGTCTGCATATTTTACTGGATCTGGTCTTCCTAATTTGATAAATGCTTCTACTCTTTCAACTGATGAAGCTGATTTATAGTCTGAGTACCATTTACCTTTAAAAGTATCTTGTCTTAATCCTGTTGATTCTGAAATAAAAATAGGTTTATAAGATGTATTTGTTCTTGAATAAACTTCATCAAAATCTAATCCTAACTCTTTACATAATACTTCCCCATCTTCTAAGATAGTGAATTTATCTCCTTCTAAATAAGGTGTAAAATACCCTACTCTTTCTGCTTCCCAATTACCTACTCTAAAAGCATGATCATCTGCATCTCTAAATTCTTGTCTACAGTCAGGATAGATTGCATGATCTCCTGCATGAATTCCTAAAGCAATATCTGTTTGTTCTTTAGTTTCATTTGCTTTTGATAAGGCTACCGCTTGTGTAATTGAAGCAAATATTTTATTACGATTTGGTACTACGGTGGCTTTCATGTTATCTTGCGAATAATGTCCTTCCGGTACATCGTCACCGCCCTCAGTAAGTGCTGAATTAAGTAACGTAACCAACCCATCTAATTTAATAACTTGGTATGTTACATTTTGACCTTTGGTTTTTAAATATTCTACTAATGATTGGGCTCTTTCTAATTCTACCCTGTGTTTTTGACCATAATCAAATGAAATACCAGTTACGGTATCGTACTCTTTTAATGCTCTTAGTAATAAGGTACTTGAATCCATACCGCCACTTAAACTTACTACACAATGTTTTTTACTCATAATTTAATTTATTTTATATAACTGCCAGGTATTATTAAGGATATAGGCTAATCCTAGAATTATCTTCTGCTTCGTCTATTTTTATTTTGCAACTCTTTTTCTCTTTTGTACTTTGGAGTTGTTTTCAACCATTCCTCTAATTGGTTGATTCTCGCTTTGATTGATTCTTTTCCCATGTCTGTTTTTGATTTTCTGTTAAAATTGTATATACCCTAGGTAATGTAAAAATGTAATTTAAGAAGTGTGCCGGGTAGCATGCAATACTGCCGGTATAGTAGGGAGTTTCTACTTGCTTATACGCTATTTCTTCTCCTAAGTATTTAGCCATTTTATGTACCTCCGTACCTAATTCAGAACCTGCTGCTCTACCTAAAAACTCATAAATACTTATGAATTTTCTCTTCTTTTCCATAACTTTTTCTTACTATCTTCTACTAAGTTCTTAATATAGAAAAAACCTTGTCCTGCTCCAAAACCCATTAAACTGATATTTAATAGGTTCGGATGCCAATGTTCTCCGCATAGACCTAGCGCGTGTCTAATAAATTCTACCATACCTACTCTAAATCTGTTAAAGTTTCCATTTTAGTCTTTACTTCATTCCATGCACTAATATACTCTTTAACACTTTTGTAATGAGTTTTTTCAGAAAAGTTTAATAATTGCATAGATACTACTTTTAAGGCAGAGTTAAAATTAGAAGGGTATCCTATATTTTCTATATATTTTTTCTTATTTGTACCTTTCTCTACTCTGCGATAAACCGCAAATCCGCCGTTTTTTGACTTAGTAATAAAAAATGGTTCCATTACCGGATCTTCGATAACTCTATCATCTTTTGCAATTGAATTGGGATCTCTTAGCATAACTTTTAATTTTTATTTTATTTTATATAATATAACTTTTATTTATGTATTCAGCAACTATTTTACCAAAAAAGTTGAACTAAAACTATTGCGACTGCTAATCCTAGAGTGATTGCTGTTTTAGTTGTTATTCCTTGATCCATATGAAGATATGTGAGTGCTGTCATTATAATCATACCTGATGCAAATCCTATTAATCTTCCTGGCCATAACATTCCGTCAAACCCCTCGACTACGTATCTGCTTGCTATGATAAATGAATAACTTATAGGAATTCCTAATAGAGATAATATAAAAGGATTTTCTCTAGCCCATTGGTTAAAAAATTGACTATTAGATTGATACCAAATTAGTATTTGACCTATGAAAAATATAAGAATTCCTATGAGAATACTCTTATTAAGCATCAATTTTATCTTTCAAGTCGTTTAAAGGAATATTTCCAGGAACGACTTCATCTGGCTGTCCTTCTCTAATAAATACTGTTGTTGGAATAGCTTGTATATTGTATTTTTTAGCAAGTTCTTTTCCTTCTTTTTCTACATTTAGACTACTAAATATTACTGAGTCTCTATATTCTTCTGCTACTTTGTCGAATGTTTTAGCGTATACCTTACAAGGTCCGCACCAAGTTGCGTAAAACTTAATTACTTTATGTACCATTTTTATTTATTTTTATTATTTAGTTACTTTATTATAACTTATATACAGGTATCCCTAATTCCCGAGAAGCTGCTTGTTTACTTGGGTATATTATATCATTATGTTTGTACGAGATCCCTCTGTATGGAGGCTTTGTTCCTTTTTTCTTGTGTGTATTAGAGATTGCTTTCTTCCATTCTAAGGTTTTCTTAGTTGTTTTCATCCTTTTAGAAAGTGCCTTTTTAGTCTCTTCTGTATGTTTTGGTGGGTTTGCTTTTAAACTAACTCTCCTCTTTGCTTTAGTCTCGTTAGACTGCGGTCCTAAGGGAACTCCCTTCTTAGCTTTCGAGATTTTGTCTCCCCATGTACATTTTCTTCCTTTCATACTTTCGCTAAACAGTATTCGTGCTCTTTCATATTCCCTAGAAGATACCCTATACTTCCTATCGTTATTCTTACTGTTTAGTTGATTAGACATCCCCCATAATGCGTACTTTAGTTTTTTGCTTCTAGGGTAGATCTCCACTAGTAATTTATGAATAATATAATGTTCCCTTGCAGTCAACTTTACTAAATTTTCCCTACTGTTACTTCCACCTAGGCTTTTTGGACGTATATGGTGTTTCTCTACATATCCGGCTAGATTTCTTGTTTTTGCTTTCGCTACTATTTGATCGTGTATCTTTTTATAATTCATAATTAAAAAAGTCAGTGGTTTTCGAGGTAACGGCTCTACTCACCAGTGACTTTAAATGCTTTTCCTATCGTAAAAGGGCCGTTACTTCCTTTATTATAAATAGCTTAGTTTTACACTTTCTCATTAGCTTTTACCCTAACTTCATGCCACTTTACTCTTCCTGCTAATACAGCATTTTTTATATTTCTCTGGTGTTTTAGTAGTTGAGATCTTCCGCTTTTCACTTCTATAAGATGTACTGTACAGTTTTCTTTAGAGTCTGTATCTGTATATCCTATGTAGTCTATCGGTTTGCCGAGAAATGTAACGCTTTCTGCCGGTACAGGGAACTTGTCTATAAAAGGGACAAAATTTTCAATTGCGAGTCCCCACTGTACTGCCCCGGATCTCTTTTTTGCATCTTTTCTAATACTGTCTTTACTATTTTCAAAATCCTTTGCTTGCTGTGTGATAGTATCTCTTAATTTTTTTATTCGTTTGTTGAAATATATAACTATCCCTAATATAAGTACGGTAGAGACGGTAATAACAAATATAGTCATAATGTTTTAGTGTTTTAGTTAAATTTTACCCTTCACATGAACTACAAGTCAGTAGATCTTGAGAGAATTTCTGTGCTGCATTTAAATTATACTGGTAATATAATGATTTTATTCCTTTATCGAAAGCTTCTAGATGTAATTTTATTATATCTTTTGGTGCAGCATCCGGATGTACTGCCAGGTTAATTGATTGCCCCATATCGATATAATCTTGCCTTTGGGCTGCTAGGTTAATTACATCTACTTGAGATATCTCATGAAAGATTTTGAATACATCCTTTTCATGTTCTGAAAGAAAGTCAAGATGTTGTACAGAGCCTCCATGAAGTAGTATACTTTCCCATACTTCTTCAGTGTTTTTATTTTTAGACTCTAAAAGTTCTTCTAACTCTCTATTCTTCCATTCTACTTGTATTTTAGCAACAGACTTCTCTCCATAATTTATCTTATGAGGTTCAATTCCTTCACTAAACGCCATTGTAACTCCTCCGTCTATAAATGTAGTGGATTTTTTTGGAGCTTGTGCCATTCTACTTGTATTCCTATGGCCGTATCCTTTTAATATTTCTGGTTCTCCGAAGTGTTTAGCCATCCATTTAGATGCTCTATCTCCTTCTTTTCTCATAGTTTCAAAAATATCTTTATTCTCTACCCTAGCTTGAAGAGATCCAAATGCTATATTATTCTTTTGTAGGTATGAATGAAAAGCTGTTATCCCTAATCCTATTGCTCTATGTTCTTTAGCAAATTTAATAGCAGCTTCTATACCTTCAATCTTTTCTCCTTTCTCGATATATTCTTCTATAACACAATCTAGTGCTATATTCATATCAAATAGGAAATTAGGATCTTTCTTAATCTCTTTCCAGTAATATGCTACAAAAGAAGCTAAACAACATGCAAAAGTTTTCTCGTAATCGGTATACTCGATAGCTTCTATACAAATATTGGCACTGCGAATTTTCATATTCTTGTCTACATAAGCATCACATATTCCTTTATTTGAATTAGTTACATCAAGTATGTAAGGAAATCCTGCTTCTTTTCTAGTGTTTAAAATCTTAGAGAAGATCTTTCTCTTCTCTGAATTCTGCTTCAGGTCATCTCTCCATCCTTCTGGTAGAGTGACAGCTGTTGTAATAGTATTTAAGAATCTTTGTTTATCTTTAGGGATCCTTTCAGTACCTATATCTAAGAATTCCATAATTTCTGGGTGGTCTACAGACATGTATATAGTTATAAACCCTCTTCTTTGAGAATTTTGAGCTGTTTTACTCATCATATCGGCATACAACTCTATCCAATCTATGACACTGTTTGCTTCTCCTCCTGACGAGATTTTACTCCCTAAAGCTCTTAAGTCAGAGAAATTGACTGCAGTACCTGCTCCCCTGCTTGCCAAGATACCTGTCTCGTACATTTTCTTGTATATTCCATTAATTGAATCTTCTGCTATAGAGTGATTGCAGCTGATAGGTAAGTTATGTTTAGAACCAAAAGATCTAATGATAGGTGTAGAAAATGAAGTCCATCCTTTAGAAATGTACTCTTCAAACCTCTTTCCAATGTCCTTTACATATTCTTTAGATTCTTCTGTTTTTGCCATTTTATTGGCATATTTTTGAATTGTATCACAGATAACCTGGTATCTTTGTTCTGGGGTTTCATTCTCATCTAGATACCCTCTTTCTAACATTTGAACTTGTTCTTTATCTTTAAGCCATTTTAGTTCTAATCCCATGCGTCGTCGGTAATTAAGTTGTTTTTGTTGTAATCTGTGCTTTTTTGTGCGAAGAAATCAAAAGCAATTGGGGCTTTTGCCATTCTATCAAAATATTTAGTAGGTTTGAGTAGTTGTTCATCTACTTCATATTCATTCTGGTATCCTATTAGATTTAATCCGTGGTTTAATCTCTGCTTTATGTATTCTTTAATGACTGCTTTTGGCATGAAATCAAGTTCCCCTTTCTCAAAAATCCAATCAGTTAACTCTACTTCAGCTTTGTAAGCCTTTCTTATATTTCTTCTGATTTTGTTTTCCATGTCGTCATCAAACCAGTCAGGATTTTCTTCTTTAATTATCTTGATTAGTTCTGCACCAAATTGTGCATGTACAGCTTCTTCTTTACTTGTTGCATTAACGATAGTAGTAAAATTTGTGAAAACATTTTTATATTTTCCAAATGCAGATATTGTTAAAAAATTACCAAATAAACTAGCATTTTCTACCAGTAAGGTAAAAAGCATTAACGATTTTGTAAATTCCTTGTTGGACCTTGATGTATACCCTTTTAGGTATTTGTTTAAATATTTTACTCTTCCTTCAATCTCAGGAATTTCTAGTACGTTCTCAAATACATTATCTAGTCCAAGTAAGTCTAATCCCTGTTTATAAGTTCTTCTGTGAACTATCTCATTTCCTGCAAAAACATGCCCTACATCAGCTATCTCGGTTTTAGGAAGTCTTAGATCTACTCTAGCCCATGAAGTTTTCACTTTATTCTCAACAACCCCTATACATAACATAGTTCTTTTAACAGCCTCTTGTTCGTGGGGTTTAAATTTGAGTTTAAAATCTCTAACATCGCTATCGTATTTAAAATGTTCAGGAGTCCAGAAAGCTTCCCAGATCACATTTGCATAAGGCATTAAATGTGGATAGTCTTTGCCTCTAACATCTTCGCTTGGTTCGAATATGTCTTTTTTCATATTATTTTTAAGTTTATAAATTGTGTATTTAACTAAGTTGGGTTTATAAATAGGGTATATATTCTAGGGCTTGTCAAACAACTTTTCCATTTGCTTTCTGTCTAAATTGTACTTAGGTTTATTAGAATCTTCATCTTCAGAAGTATCTACTTCTCCTTCAAATTCTATGTGTCCGTTATTTGTATCCATTGTAACATTGTATGTCATACCATCCTGTCCATACCTGTTTTTCATCATATGGACTCTTCCAGTACCTAGTACCTTATCCTCTTTTTGTCTTGATAAAGATAAACATATATCAGCTACCATGATTTTATCATAAGACCCTGCCGCTTTATCGCCTTCAATTACTGTATCTTTAGCACCCATTCTATTTACTTGAGAAGGAGTTAGGACTGGTATTTTTAATTCTTTTGCTAATCCTTTAGTTGCTATGAATACATCATCTATTTCATCTTTTCTTTCGTTAAATTTCCCTCTTGATGGAGCTTTTAAATAGTCAACGTAATCTATGATAACTAAATCGGGTTTATGGTCCATATCTACACATTTCTGTATATGAGCTTTTATTGTATTAACAGAAGCACTTTTAGGGGCATATTCTTTTACAATTAGTTTACCTTTTAGTCCTTTAATATGTTCTTCAACTTCTTTTCTATGTTTATTTACTTCGTCGATAGAGTATCCTGTAAAATAACAGTCAAATCGTTTACCTACATAATCCTCGCCAAGTTCCAGAGTATAGAAATTTACATTATATCCCATTTTAACAGCATGTGCTGCAGCCGCTACCATAGTCCAGGATTTTCCTCCACCTGGGTTACCAAACATAATAATTAAATCTCCTGGTCCCCAACCACCTTGTATTCCTTCATTTAATACCGGCCATGGAGTAGGTATGGTAGGTCTATAATCTTCTCTATATCGGGTCTCTACGTCTTTATTGTAGTCGTGCCCTATGTTCTTATCTGTACCTGCTTTCATAGCACGGTCAATCATATTACGGATTCCGTCAAAATCTCCGCTTTTTAGTAAGTCAGCAGATTCTAAAATAGCAGATTTCATTTCTTGGTTTTTACAGAATGTTGTAAATTCCTCCTGTACGTATACTAAATCATCTTGAGATGCCTCGTAAGAGTTTCTTAACTCTTCTTTAAGAGCTACTTTCAAAATATCGTTATCTATTTTCTGTAACTCCACTTTAAGTACATCCATTGTGATGTTAGTGTGATATTTATCGAAATATGTTACTATTTGATTAATTATCCATTTATGGGCATCGGAATCAAAATACTCCTCTTTTAGAACATCTCTTACATTTAGGATGAACTTCTTATCGGTGAGTAATGAACCTAGTACTTTTAATTGAAAACCTTTTCCATAGGTTTGCAGACTTTTTAATGTCATATAACTTTTATTTGTAAACTGTTAAACTTCTAAAATTTTCTAACCAACTATCGGTATTTTTAGTTATCCCTTCGATATTATCTTGTTGCAGAAGATGAAGGAAAGCTCCAACTCTTAAATCTGGTATTTTATTTGATAGTATTTCAAATATATGATTAATTTCTTTCTTGTCCAACATAGTCTTGTGTAGATCCATTATTTTAAAATTGGTTTCTACTTTATCCCATCCTAATATTATTTTAGGAAACATTTTTTTATGTTTGTCTTTTTTAACCTCTTCCTCACATATCCCATAAATATAATCTAGGCCTACTTTCTTCTGTGTTAGAAGAGGGAATTCCTTTACCAGAGTCTTTATCCCTACTCCTTTAATCTTATCTATATTATCAGATTTATCCCCTAATAGCGACTTTACTACGTTATAATTCTCAGGTAAAACCTTAAGTTCTTCTTTGATATTCTTATTTGTAAGAAATTTTTTCCTAATAGGGCTGTATACAGAAATATTTTCATCTATTAACTGTAAAAAATCCTTATCTGATGATACGATAGTGGTTTTTTTGTTGTTATTAGAAGCCTGATTTGCAATGAATGCAATTATATCATCTGCTTCTAATTTATCCATCATAATATACTGAATAGGTAGGCAGTCTAGGTAATCGATTACTCTGTACAGCTGTCCTATAAGTGCTTCTTGCTCCTCTTGTTTGGTATCGTATAACCCCCAATGAGTTATTCTAGATGTTGATCTTTGAGCTTTGTAGTCCGGGTTTAAATTTTTTCTGTTAGCAGAACCGCCTTTTCCGTCCCATATTACAACAACTCTAGTAGGATCTGTTATACGTGTTACGTAGTTTAAAGATCTAAGAAATCCTGTGATTCCGCCAATATGGGAACCATCAGGATTCATAGATTTTATTAGTGAAAAGCTTCTAATCAGCATATTCATCCCGTCTATAAGAAGAATCTCGTCATTGACTTTCCTTAATTTACGGTCTCCAATCTTAGAGATAATATCGCTATACTTTCCTCCCATTAGTCAAGGATTCCTTTAGTGATAGTATCTTCTTCTAAGTCTCCTTCTTCTATTAAATCAAACGATATAGTACCAAGTAGTTTTAACCAGTGATCCTTATGGTCACTTTTGTACTTATCTACAGCTCTTTTATCATCAGGAATAAAACCGTGTTGGGTCATAACTATTCTACCTCTTGACTGAACTCCGGCAATATGGTTTTTCTCAACTTGGATATTAGTTCTTTTAGCAAACTCTACCTGTAACCCGTCTTTAATAGCTTTAATCTTAGAAGTACCCGGGTTTGTGATGTTACCGAATGTAATAATTAAGGTAGCATCATACCACATCGCCATTCCTCCTTTATTCTGTAATTTAGGTTTACCCATAGGAGATTCAGGTTTCTGTGTCCATACTTTATTAATAGCAACTAGGGTATTGGTGTATGGAGAGTTTTCTTTTCTTGATAAAAGAATCTTCTGGTTAAGATTATTACCAAATTGTGTAGACATAGCTCCAGCATTCCATTCGTTGTTATTCTTATTAGATCTCACAGAAAGATCACAAGGAACCGAACCTACACTATCCCAAAAGAAACATAAATCAAAAGGAAGATTACCTTTAGCTTGTTCGTCCATTAAGTCTGCCATGTAAACTGCTACATCTTCTATAGTATTTAATGTACCTCTGTCTGCATAGAGGAAGTGACCTTCATAATCCTTTACTGTACCTTCTTCGTCTTTGACTTCTGAGAATTCTAATCCCATTTCTTTAGCATGGTCCCAGGACCATTTCATCTCTGTTATAATAAAGACAGGTAAAATGCCCATCTTCTGGGCATTTACAGCTGCTTCAATTAAAGCAGTTGTCTTTCCTGTATCACTATGTCCTCTTAAGAGTGTAATATGTCCAGTAGGAATCCCTGGCAAAGAAGTAATATCTCTAAAAGCTTCTGATAAGGGTATCCAGCCTTGCTCTTTAAATTTAACAGATGCATTAGAATACCCTTTCTTTTGCTTGAAGCTACCTAAGTCAAAAGACTTTCTAGCCGATTTTTTAGCGGCTTGTTTAGTATTTTCTTTTTTGCTTGCCATTCTTAGTCTTTAAATAAGTCATCAAACTTACTCACTGAATCTTTTTTACCTTCAGTCGCCGATTCTAAAGTGAAGTCCGTTTCCTGTGTACCTAAAGCGTTTGTTAATGGATTGCCAGGATCTTTGACTGTACTACTGCTTTCGTCTGTTGAATTTTCTTGTTCAGCTGAGTCAGGATCTAAGTACTTCATCAGTTGCTTTTTGATAAATTCATAATCGTATTGAGTGTACGATTCTTCTGGTTTTGGTTGCTCTTTTAACCACTGTTCAACTAGGTTATTATCGTCTGATAATGGTAATTGTTTAGGTTTGATTCTAACAGTAGTTTCTGGGTAAGGATTTCCTTTTACTTTCTCTACTACAAGATCCCAGCCGTTTATCACATCTGTATAATCCCCTATATCCTCATCTTCTGCAAGTGCAAGTAATGCTTTGTAAATAGTGATTCCAAATCCCCATAATCTTACACCTTTATCTTCCTCCCCTCTTACTACTACAGGAGCAAAAATACGAGTCTTAGGATTAAGTTTTCCAGCCAATGACCAATTATCTTTATCATCAGTCTTTTTTAACTCTTTGATAAACTCCTCAACAGGATCTTGTTTACCGAAGTTTGAAAGGGCTAACATTGGATACTTTCCAATATCGTAATGAAATTTTAATTCAGAAAAAGGGAACTCAGGATTGAAGAATGACGGTACTATCCTAACTGTACTTTTACCAAATTCTGGTTTCCAAAAGATTTTCGAGTAATCCTTTTTTTCGCCAGATCCTCCGTTGTTTAACTTGTCTAGCTTTGCGCTGATCTCTTTAAGATTCATAACTGTTTAATTTTGATTTATAACTTTATTTAATATAACTAATTTTATTTACGTATACAACTTTATACTTCTAAAATCCTAAATAATTTAGTTTTTACTTGTTTTAATTCCGGACCTTTAGTTAGTAGTATTGAATTTCTGTAGTCTTGCCAGTTTACTCTGTAACTTGTATCAACTATTCCGTTATTAAGTGTTTTTATTAGGGTGTTTAGGGCATTAATTGTGTAAAGAGTGTTAGTCTCTTTCTTTCTATGCACCAGTATTGTATTATCTAGAAAATTAGATACATTCCCTAAGTCTACATTATATGTACATAGGAATTCATCTTGTTCTTTAGAATAAAGTACAAATACTTTATTATATATAATTTTATATCGTAGTTGTATCTCTTCTAACACATCTTCAAGGTCGTCTTGAGTGGTAAAGGTACAAAATAGTTTATTTGTCATATCTCCGTTGAGGTATATTCTTTCTAAGTCGTAATCGAAATTTATTTTCGTAACTGTATTCATGTATAAATATTGTTTAGGTTTATAAAACTAAATTATTACTATATTTGAACTTTACGGGGTATTTCCCTTCACATTCCATTATATTTTGAATGTTTTCTAAGACTTCTCTGCCATCCTCCTTACAGAAATCTATAATGACAGAATCATAAGTGTATAAGGTAATGAATGATTTTCTATTATTCAAATATTTTAATAGATTTTTTAATATTACTATATTATTAGCAGTTTCTAAAGACTGCATCATGTAATTCATTAATTTTGTAGGATTTGTATCTTCTAGGCTTGAGTTAAACCTAATTTTTGATATCGGATTTTCAATATACCCATTTTCTGTAAATTTTTCCCATAAACTGTGAATATATTTTTTAATTTGTCTAAAAAATACAATATTCTGATATTTTTTAGGAATATTGCCGTAAATTGCCTGAAAATTCACTTGCTTAGCAGTTTTGTACTCTTCTTCTGTAATGTTCTCTTTATTAAACATCTTTTTACCTAGATAAGTATGAGCTGATTTGTCTTCGATTTTAAAATTTAAAAGATCTGCTATTAACCTGAGGTGGTATCCGTCGAAATCGAATTCTATAAATATATCATTCTCTGGGGTGTATACTTCTCTATAATTTTCTTTTTTCGGTATAGCAGCAAAATTTACTGAATTAAAAGCATTAGTAGGCCGTGTTGTTATGTTATTTAGGTTGTATTTGGTATATACTGTGGAATTATGTATGTTTATTTCTGGCTTCTCTACGTTATATATGTCTTTAAATTCAATAGGTTTTATTCCAATTCCTTTATTTTCGATTAAGTAAAATACATTAGTTGCAGTGCTGTTAAAAAAAGAAAATCCGCTTGGTTCCTTTAAATCGATGACTTTACTTACTTTTTTGTATATTCCGTCACATAATCTCATCAATATGCTGATTGGTATAATTTTATTTATGTTTGGGTTGTTCTCGTGTTTTGAATAAAACCAGTTAATTGTAGAATCTTCTATACTATACTCTAATTGCTTATGTTTTGCTAGGTTATGTTTAATAGAGAGATCTATTACATTTTCTAAATTAAAGTAATATAGCATTGTTTTCCTATCAATAGTATATTTGGTGTCAAAACTATTAATAACGTCAATAAGACGTTCTTTCCCTACGTTTAAACCCTCATCATGTGCTATTGGAATAAAATAACCTTCTAACCCGATAGGCCTTAAATACACCCCTACTAAACTGTTCAATTTAGGGTGTATATTGTTATTAGACAGTATTAAATGAATAAATACTTCCTTGTATTGTAAATGAGATAATTCTTCTAACTGAGAATCAGATTCTACTATATAAAACATTTTTTAAAACCTTTTTTTAAATATAAGATATATATCTAGACTCTACAACTTTTTAGATGGTCCTGGTATATAGAATTGATCTGTATTGTTTTTGTAGTCTTGTTGTTTTATACCATCTATTTCAACATCTCTTACAAATTGTGCATAATCCTTTACTTTATTCTCTATAGAAGGTATGGTTTGTTTGATCTGCTCTATAGCTTTCCTGTTTTGAGATCTTGCTCCTTGGTATAAAACACCTTTGATATAAATATCATCTACCGGTCCTTGTATTTTCCATTGCACTTTCTCTAGTGTCTCGTATTTTCTGTTATCTTTAACTTTATCTATGTACTGCTTTCTAGATAATTCTTTAATTTTACCATTTGAACGGTTGTATAAAAAGTACCTTTCAATAGAATCTTTAGAATAGTCGATATCTTTTTCTAACAATACAGTTTCATTTGGTATTTTAGGTTCATCCTGAGGTTTCAATAGCCTTACAGCATTTAAGAAATTTCCAGTATCAAGTAATTGTTGACTAAATTCAAAAAAATTACCGTCTCCTGTCTGTATAACCTGAAATGGTTTAATAGTATTCCCTACAGTATCTTGTAATTGGGGTACCTTATCTCCTATGAGTTTTTTTATTTGATGTTTTGGGTAGTACATTATTTACGTTTTGGGAAAAATTGAGTCTTTACAGACGTTATCCATTTATTGTTCTGAATGGTGTGGTCTAATCCGGTTATCAAAAATCCAAAATTATCCGTGTACATTTTAGGTAAAATTCCCTCTGAAATGTTAAATGCTTGTCCTATTTTAAGCCCACCTATACCAATAGTATCGAAAGATAATTCAATAGGGATTAGTCCCGGGACTGGTCTTTTTTTGTTTCCATTTGAATCTTTATAGAATTCACCTGTTACGAACTCGTTACAAAATTCCTTATGGTAACTCTTGAGTTCGTCAAACTTAGGAGGATCGTAATCGTTGGTCATGAAATCTCCGAAAGCGTCTTTTGCATTGTCTAGAAAATCTTTTAGTCTTTTCTTTTTTTTCTGGTTTAATCTAGAGTTCGTAACAGTCGGTGTTCCTTCTGGTAGTTTAGGTCCTATAAATTCTTCGGTTGATGATTTATCGGGTGTGTGTCTATCTATTAGTCCTCTATTCCATTCTAACATCGCCTCTACTCCTTTTTTTGAATTACCACCCGAACCTTGTGCTGCTATTGATATCATAGAAGAGATGTTAGGTGTAATTTTACTAGATATATTGAGGTTGGATATAGTTGATTTTAGTCCGGTGAGGTTTATTGTCGATGCCTTTTCTATAAATGCAGGAGTTAGTTTTCTATCTACTATATAATGCATATTATCATCCTCGTCATAATGTATATCTAATTCATTAACCCCTCCTAGTACGTCGTTGATTTGATCAAGTAATTCTCTTAATATCTGTAAGAAACCTTTTTCTGGTTCTACGCTACTTTCGTATTCTTGTTGAATTTTTGTAAGAAGAGGATAAAGTCCTACATAAAGGTTTAAAATATCATCAGTCTCACCTCTTCCGTTTTCAATAGATTTTAAAATCAAGTCATGATTTGTTTCTGCTTTTCTAAATACGTATCCTGGTTGGTATTCTGTATCGTCTACCTTTAGTGTGTCTGTGGGTCTGGGGATAACACATATAACTGGATTGGATGAGAAGTGGTATTTAGATGTAAGGTACTTACACACCTTTTCATACTGTTTGCTTTGTGGGTCACTGTCGGTTACTCCTGTATAAAATCTTATTACCTGTTTATCTTTTTTATCTGTTTCTGTTCTATCTATTGTAGTTCCGAAATTATTAAAAATATCTAATATAGTGTAGAGCGGTACTATAGTTGATACTATACTATCGTCAAAAATTGTTCCAGAGTCGTCTAAATCGGTGTCGTAATCAAATGCGGTGAAATTGATGAGCTTTTCTTTAAATGCCTTTGCATATTCATCATCTAGAAAGTCTCTACCAAGAAGTGTAGTTGAGTTTACGTATGTATTGTATGCGGATATAAGCAAGTTACCGGTCTTCTTATACGTTGCGGCAAAGTCGTTTTTTGTCTTTTCATTGACACCTAAAGAACTATCGTAGTCCCCTTCAACTACCTCTTGAGCAAATTTATGGAATACAGATATTCTCTCTATATAGCCATCTTCGTTTTTATCATCCTGGTCTTCACTGGAATCAAATCTAAATTTAGTATCTCCTAGTCTTCCGCTAGGTTCGAAGGTTGCAGATAATGATTCAAGTATTTGGCCTCTAGAAAGTATTTTTACTGTACAGTCATATCCGCCGTCTTGTCTAAAAGACCAACTAAAGTTAGAAACATATCCATACATTGCATCGTAATTGTTGTTAGATTTACTTCTGTAATCAAATATCTTCTCGTATATTTTAGACTGGGGTATTTTCTTTTCTGTGAATTCGTTAAAGTTGTAAATTGTGCTGTTTATCTCAATACTGTCTCCTTCTCCTTCAATCCATACAGTATGTCCCCATTCTAATAATACGCTATAACCTGGTCTTAGATATAGTGCCTGTAAAAGTTCTAAATCCTCTAAAGTCCATACATTAAAACTAACTTCAGCTTCTCTTAAAGTCCCGTACGTATTTTTAGATTTTACAGTTGCACCTGTTATACCAGGTTCAGGTCTAAATCCTAATGAAGAATAGTTATGGTATGTTGCTGATTTAGGGTCTCCAGGCCTTAGTGGTGTGCTTTGGTCTTGTGGAAGGGTGGGGCTATAATTCTTATCAGTATTAATACTTCCTTTTAACTCCCCTCTGTTTTCTGTAAGGCCGTTTTTTAGTATATTATTATTTGCTAGTGTATTCGAACCTTGGAATGATTGAACATCCTTACTTTTTTCTAGTTTCTCTACTTCATCTTTAGTTAAAGTATTTACACTAGAAGATAATCGTATCCAAGCATTGTTTGAGTTAAAAAATAATAAGTGTTCTCGAGACTTTTGACTAAGATTTACTAAATCTTCCCTAGCTTTTAATTGTCTCTTTACATCTTTATTAAAACCCGACCCTAAAACTTCTTCTGCCATTACCTATTTTGATTAAGTGTTTCGTAATCTCTTATTATTTTGTCTTTATTTGCAGGTATTCTCAACTGTATACCTGGTTTGATGTTCAGGGATCCTTTAAATTGAGTATCCTGGTTAGCTATAATCCACCATAGTTTAGAATCGTTGTAAAACTGTAGAGCTAATGTATCGTATCTGTCTCCTGCTGATGTTATAATATAGATATCTTGTTCCGAAGGAGCAACTTCTGGGTAGATAGGATTTTTCTTATATTGCCTTCCTGTTTCGGTTCTTAAGGTATCTATATTTCTTAATCTATTTGCCATTTTACAAAAATTATTTTATATAAAAGGAATTCCAGAAGGACCGCTAGATGCAGTAGTTCCTATATTCCCTACTTCTCCTTGACTTGGCAGACTAGTCCATACCCTCTTACCAAAACTGTTTCCAAATGGATTTGATACAAAAGGAACTTTACCGGTTTGTGGTATAAAGTTATTAATTATAGACAACTCTACAGAACAGTCTAGAATATGCGGTAATACTTGCATATCATCATCTATACCGGATTCCGGATTATTCATTGAAATCTCCCAAGGATAGTCTGTTTGCCATGAGTATTGAACTGAGTTAATTACTGCTGGTACTTCATATAAGTAGTCTCCTACTGTAATCTTGACTAAAGTACCTCTCATAAATGTTCCATCCCCGTATGTAGGAGCTGTAGTTGATGCAAGGTAGTTAACTTTTTCGTAGATAGGTTGCATTTCCTCTCTAGTGCTAGCTGCTATTTTAAACCCAAGGCTGACTGCTCTATCAAAACCGTTATATGTGTACATATTTTCGGCTCTACCGAGATATTTGGTTGTTCCCCAGTCTGCATTAAAACTATCACTAAAGCTGTCAAGATATGCTCTAAAATATAGGTATTTTGTTGTTTCTGGTGTTAGTACTTGAAAGTTCAGACTGATTAAATCTCTACTATCTTCAGAGGAAGGCCTACTATCCAGTACTCCTAGTTGATTAACTCTATCTATTGATTCAGGGTTAGTTTTTGTGTATTTTTCATTTGGGTCTATTTCTACTTTTTTCCCTTGATTTCCTAATCCTAATCTTGTTTCTTTATTTATTTCAGAACTATTATAATTGAATGAATAGGTATTGGAATTACTTCCACTTACTGCGTTAGGATTTCTAAAATCCTGTATACCTGCTTCTCCTGGTGATATTGTAGATACGGAAGATGAGTTGTAGATCCCGTTATCTGTATTCGGCCTACTATTTAAAGAACCTGATGCTGCAGTTGTGTCCTTAATTTCATTATATATAAAAGGAGATCCTCTTCTTCTTGAAATATTAATAGGGTTACCACTTTTTGCTGAGATGATATTTGTATTTATCTCATCCTCATCAATAGGTTTATTATCTTCTGTTAAAGCATTATATGATAATCCAGTTCCTCTATCTACTAAGGTGCTTTGAATTTCCCTATTAGTCAGGTTCCCGTTATTGATTGGTATTATCTGATTTCCGGTACTTCCTCTAAGTGTGGTATCTTGAGTATCTAAGCTTAAATCTAAAACTTTATTTATATAATTACTTCCAGAATTGTATCTATCGTTATAATCTCCTACTCCTTGAATAATTCCGGTAGGAAAATTTGATTTAATATTACCTGTTGGAACTTTTTCACCTCTTAAAGCAAATGGTGCTCCTTCAACTCCACCGGCTCCAAAAAATTGGGCAAAGTCACTTCGTTCTTCAGAATCCTGTAAGTATGTATCGGTTCTAAACCCTTGTACAAAATGTGTACCTGTACCATTTACCGGTACTTGTGCTAGAGTAGAACCAATTACCTTAGCAACACCTACTGCTGTGCTTCCTACCTGTCTTAGAATAGCTCCTCCGGTTGTATTACCGTCCTCAGTTCTTCTTTTGTTAATTTTATCCGCAAACCCTTCTTGCCTAACAAATGCCTGGTTAGCAGCAAATTTTAAACCCGGTTTATCTACTAATAATTTAGTTATTCGGGTTAAATCGTCTACTCTTTTATTGACTTGATTCAACACACCGCTATTATCTGGTGGATTGTTTATGTTTTTAGTAACATAAGGTTCCTCCGAACCAAATCTTAATGATTTAAGGTCAGTCTGTTGATTAATTAATGCCATTTATTATCCTGGTAGGTTGTCAGTGTATTTACTAGGCGTGTTTCCGTTAAGGTCTAGATCAGATGGTTGACTTTCTATTACTGGTGTATTGTTAATAGAAGATTGGTTGTGTAGGGTTGATGTATTTAATGCACCCTGTCTTATATCTGGTGTTTGTCCTTGATTTCCTAAATTTGAACTAGGAAGTAAATCTAATAATCCCATATTGTTTTGTTTTTATATATAAATAGTTAAGTTATGAACTAATATAGCTACCTAAAACTAAAGCCTCACCAACTTTGTTTCCATCAAGTAAAACATCACCTCCTTTCTTAACTTCATCTCTTATCTCCTTAAGTAGCGTAATCATTTCTGAGTTATCTCCTCCATCGGCACCACTATCAAACATGCCTCCTAAAGCAACTAATGGTGCTGATATTAAAGCTAGTCCTGATAATGCTGCAAGTGCTGGTATGGCAGATATTCCTGCAAAGGCTATTGCTCCTAATCCTGCTGCTATTGACATTAAAGCTCCTCCTAGTAGATAAAGTTGAGGAATTGAAGAAATTAATCCGGTCAATCCGTTAAATATTTTAACTACTCCGTTAGCTGCAAATTCTATACCTTTACCAAACATCATTGCCCCTGCTCCTACTAAAGCAAAAGCTGCTCCTAATCCTATAGCAGCTCCAACAAAAGCTAAAAGCCCTACCCCTCCTGGTCCCATCATAGCTAAACCAAATGATGTTAATCCTTTACCTAGAGCTTTTAATCCCATAGCTGTAGGTTTTCCTAATGCCGCTATTGCTGCCATTCCTATAGCACCAGGTATCATAGCTATAAATCCAGCAGATGCAGGTATGAGATTTAAAGCACCAAATAGTACTTTTGGATCTCCTAAGCTTTTTAGTCCGGTTGAAATATTCTGTAGGAATTTTCTTATATTTTTTCCAGTAGGGGTATTTTTTGTTTTTTTAGCAACATCGCTTACTTTATTTCCAGTATCTGTTAACTTGTCCTTACCTGTATCGCTTTTTCCTAAAACTTTAGAAAATAGACCGCCTGCTCTTTCGCCTCCTGCTTTTGCTCTCCCACCTCCAGGCATAAACTGTCCTCCTTTATACATTTTTCCAAAAAGCTTTTGTTTAGCATTTAAAATATCAAAGTTCTTTACTGCTTTTAAGATCCCTTTGCCGAAGTTGTATATACCTTTCACAGCTTTTCCTACCCCTCCTCCTAACTTAGTAGCTGCCGCTGCTGCAAGTAAAAAGTATGGTGCTAAAGGTAAACTAAGAATGTCTCCTATAAAATCTAATATAGGTGTTACAGCTGCTGCTATTTTCTCAACTGCTTTCATCAGGTTCTCTTGAATGTCTAGTCTCTTCATGTCTTCGGCATTTACTTTAGCCGCAGCTGCTGCCTGTTGTTGTGTCATTCCTGCTTCTAAAGCTTTTTGATATGCAACTCTCGCTAATTCGTCTCTAGACATTCCTAATGCTTTAGCATATGCCTCTTGTTGTATTCTATTCATACTACTAAACTCAGTCAATTTAGCAGCATTGCTGAATAGTTCTTCTCCTAATCCTGCTAAGTCGTTACTGAGGGCGAGTTCCCTTGCTTTACCTAAATTTAACTGTTTTCCTGTAAGTAGTTGTGCTTCTAGTTGATTACTTATAGATGATTCGAAATCCAAGAGACTACCTGCAATATCGTCTAGTCTTTTTATGTCCATTCCTAGTCTACGAGCTGCTGAAGCTCCTTTAACTAGTTCTTGTGTATTACCGGCAAAGGATGCTCTTATTCCGTCTGATACATTACCTACATCTCTTAAAATCTGCCCTTGAGAGACTGCGGATCTATTAGCGCTATTGAAGGCGCTGGTAGTGTCTACTATTGAATCGGTAAGGTCTTCTATACTAGTGTTACTTGTTTGAGCAATTATTGCCAGGTTTCCTGCTTCTTCAGCTGCAAGACCCATCTCTACCTTTAAGTCAGCTGCTCCTGCAATAACAGATGGAGAAAAAGCATTTTGAGCATTAAGTCCTGTCTGTTTTGATAACTCAGCCACAACTTCCATCTTATCTATAGCAGATGAAGCACCTGTGTTTAAGTAGTCAAACCCACTACCTGTTTGCCCAGTTAACCTACTTATTTCAACAGATTGTTTATTGATTTTCATGAAAACATCTAACAACTTCATCCCAATTGTGGTAGGGTCGAAAAGCGCATCACCGAGTCCTTGAGCTACTCTTGAAAATCCTGTTGCTGCAATTTTAGCTTTGGATATAGATGAGTTTGATTCTGCCGATGCTTTAGCAAGCTCTCTCATACTCTCTTGAGCATCTTGGACCGCCTCTTGAAAGATTCCCGAACGCATACCAAGTCTTTCCATTAAGGCCCCGGCACCACCTATAAGAGCTCCGGCAACTCCCATCTGTTTGTTAATCTTGGATTCTAATTTTAACCTCTCTCCCGATTTCTTGACTGTATTTTCAATAGCTTTAGATTCATCTTCGATAGTACCTTGTATCGATTTTAACTCTAATCTTCTCTTCTCTGTAAGGCCTTTACTCTGTAGTTCAGAGTCAATTCCACTTTTCTGGGCTTCTAACGCTCTTTTGTTAACTAGGAGTTTGCGTTGTAGATTTTTTACCTGGTTCTTATTAAGGTCAGTAATACCTTCTTCATCATCTCTAAGTTTTTCTGCTGCATCTACTATTTTACGGAATGCACTTTTTGATTTATTCAGCGCACTAAGTTGAGAGTCAAACTCTTCACCGATTTTTTTTAATCTTTCTGCAAGGTTGGTAGCGGTATTTTCTGTATCCCCAAGAGCTTCGGTCATTTTCCCTACTAGTTCAAGAAGCTTGTCGGTATCTCCTCCTGCCCTGTTGATAGCTCTAGCAAAATCGTCAGTATTTGCGCCTGCCTGCTTTAGAGCTCTTTCAAGCTGTGCTAACTGTTTCTGTAAGTCGTTCTTTGCCATTTAGGAAATCTATTTATTATAAATAGTAAAGACTCGTAGTTATTTACGAGCCTTTGTACTATAGGATGGTTTTTTTATTTTAGGTTGTTTAGTCGCCTTTTGTTTACCTTTTGCTTTATCATATTCCTCTTTTTCTTTCTTATAATGATCTTCAAGCTTTCTAAAAGTAAAGTTTCTTAGCCATATTGGTAAATTGTAAACCGTATCGTAATCATATCCTCCTTTTCCATGGAAAACTATTTCATGTATTTGAGAGAATAGCGTTAATCTATAGTTCTGCGTCAGGCCAAAGAAAGTTAACCCCTATTGGGATATTGACCCCCGATTGCGGTCCGTCTTCCGGGTAGAATTTTAGATTAATATCTGGTTGTATTTCGTTTAAGTGTTTTCTAAATGCTCTCGAATCTCTTGCCAGGAACATATTATCAACAAATGATCTAATTTTAGCTCTTTCTGTCTCTCCGTTGACAGATAAAATCATATGTTTTAATCTAGTTGATAATTCAGCAGAAGATTCTTTATTAATTTTTTTTAATCCCTTCACTTCCTGGTCTACTTTTAATTCATCTCCATGAGATAGTAGTTTGAAAGTTATTACATTTCCTGTTGTAGGTAGTGTGTAAGTAAATTCATTCTTCTCTGCTTTTTCAACTTCCGGGTGTAGTTCTAATTCTTTTAATTGTGTTAAATCGATATGTTGGGTTTCTCCATTATACTTAAATTCATAATCTTTTCCATATCCTAAGATTCTAGAAGCTACCAGTAATGCATTTTTATCTCCAACTAATAAC
>Ga0209953_1000173_pt1 | contig 25154 bp, 31 predicted proteins | sample SalPonred_H2O_MG_FD_185713 | JGI IMG/M metagenome (GOLD analysis project Ga0209953, IMG submission 185713) | Salt pond water microbial communities from South San Francisco under conditions of wetland restoration - Salt Pond MetaG... | ecosystem: Environmental > Aquatic > Non-marine Saline and...
ACAGTGATGTCGCCGGTGTTGTCGCCGTCACCCTTGATGTCGATGACCTCGCGGTAGGTGCGGTCGATGTACCAGACGAGATCGGCCTTGGCGGCCGAAGCGCTGGGGGCGGCGATCAGCGAGCCGGAGATAGCCACGAGGGCTGCGGTGATGATGGCGGTGAGCCGTGCTTTGGCTTTGGGTGTGTTCATGAGTGGAGCGTAGGTGTCAGGGGATATCCACAGTCGGGCTCTGGGGCTGTTCACTGCCTTTGGAGAGCTTTAGCGTCGAGGCATGGGAGTGGACGTCAAAGGAAAGTCGCTCAATCCAGCGCGTGGCATACAAAGTGCTACATTGCCGCACATGGCTCGGGATCAAGTTGGCGTACGCGCGCTGCAACAGAACGCGTCGGAGGTGGTCAAGCGGGCTGCGGCGGGGGAGATCATCGACATCACCGACCGAGGTCGGCTGGTAGCGCGTATGGTCCCGGCGCAACTGCGAGGGATGGAAGCGCTGCGGAGTGCGGGATTGGTTCGAGATGCAACGCGATCCCTGGCAGACCTGCCCCCTCCCTTGCCGACGGCCCCCGGGGAGCGGACCCTCGGAGAGATCCTGGCTGAACAGCGAGAACACGAGCGCTGATGGTCTTTTACCTTGAGACTTCCGCCTTCGTGAAGATCGTTGCTGACGAGGATTTCTCGACACAACTGCGCGAATGGATCAGGGGTGTTGACATGAGTTATGTCTCATCCGACCTCTTGCGGATAGAGGCCTTGCGTTTGTCTCGACGTCGTGGTTCGGGTGTCGCGAAAGCGGCACGGGATGCCTTGGCGGGAGTGGACTTGATCGGTCTCACTAGCGACATCTGCGAGGTGGCCGCAGACCTGGATCCGGCGATCTTGCGAAGTCTGGATGCAGCGCATGTAGCAACCGCGTTAAGTGTCGGTGATGATCTTGATGGTGTGGTCACCTACGACCAACGGCTAGCCGAAGCGTGCGCCAACCTGGGACTCAACGTCGTAGCACCTGGCTTAGTGCCGTCTTAGCCCGACAACGTGCGAATCATCTCGCCGACGCCATCGACTCCGGAGTTGCTGTTTGGCATTTGGGCCGGGATCGGTACCCAGGCAACGTGATCTGGCGCGGGATGTGGCGGGCGGAAATTCGGTAGACGCGTACGCGGTGGCGCTTCCGTCCGGCTCATCTATCAAGGCGGACATCGAATTCGGCCGATTGTGAGGGACTTCTTCCTCGTCCCCTAGGGTTCTGGCATGTCCAATGCCGATAACCATGAAGTAGGTGGCTTCCACCTCAACCACAAACAGATGAACGTCCTGGAGAAGGTCTATGCCCATCCAGTTGCCCACAATCTTTCGTGGCATGACGTTCGCACCCTGTTGGATGCTGTGGGGGAGGTCGAGGAGAAGCACAACGGCTCCTGGCGAATCACCATCGCCGGACAGGTCGAGGTGTTCGATCCCAACCACGGCAAGGACCTGACTGTCGAGCAGGTCATGGATCTGCGGCGAATGCTGACCGCGGGCGGACTGGAGGTATCGGCATGAACGCACCACAGCCAGTGGAGCCGGGTAACCCGGAGCGCGTGACAGATCTGATTGACGTTGCCGGCCACTACGTGGTCGTGGCGATCGACTTCCACGAGTCACGCATCTACCAGCTCGACGGCGGGGGAGTTTCCCGCCCCGAAAAGATCGTGCCGCTGGATCCGCGCGGTTACCACGCGCACCTGCACACCAAGTCCGGAACCGTTCGCGGGTGGTATGACCCCGATGACGTGGAGGTTTGGCGGTCGCTGGCTCAGCAGCTTCGTGGCGCGACCGCTGTGCTGTTGCTGGGCCATGGAAATGGCAAGGCGAACGCCTCGCACCAGTTCATCGCGTACGTGGAGAAGAACGAACGCGAGTTGGCGCCTGCTCTGCTGGGCGACCTGCGGGTAGATGTGGATGATCTGACCGACGCGCAGATCGTGCGTTTGGGTCAGCAGTTCTTCGACATGGCGCCGGTACGGAATAACCCGCAGATCTAATCCGTAGCAACCTTCGCTGTTGCCAGACGCACCAGGCGTTTGGCTGCTGGTGCAGCCTTGTCGTCGGTACGGCGGGCGATGTAGATCCTGCTAATGGCGTCGTCGTCTTGGATCGGTACGAAGGTGACATTGGGCAGTCGAATCGCGGTAATGGCCTGCGGAACGATGGCGATGCCGGCGTTGCTGGAGACCAACCCGAGGATCGTTGCGAATTGGACGGCGCGTTCTGTGATCACCGGTGTGAAGCCGGCGCGGTGGCATAACTGGTGGATCAGATCGTGGAGATAGGAAACCCGCGTTCGGGGAAACATGATGAAGCCCTCGTCCCGCAGTTCGTCGATGGAGACCGAATTATGGTCGGCGAGCGGGTGGCTGTCGGGGACGGCCACTAGCAACGGTTCGGTGTCCAGCGGCACGATCACCAGACCGGGGGACTGCTGGATCTCGCGCATCACACCCACATCGATCTCCCCGGATCGCAGTTGCGGGATCTGATCCTCGGACGTGACCTCCGTCAGGGACAGGCGGAGTCCGGGGGCGTGCTCGTGCGCGAGGGCCGCCAACCGGGGCACGATTCCCAGCGCGGCCGAGGCAACGAACCCCAATCGAACGGTCCCTTCTTCACCGCGGACCACGTTGGCCATCTTCTCCTCGGCTACACGGTGGGCTTGGAGGAGCTCGCGGGAATTCTCCAGGAACGCTTGCCCAACGTCGGTGAGGGAAACCGAACGCGTTGTGCGGTCGATGAGACGCCCGCCAACCGTGGCCTCGAGATTCTTCACGATCTGAGACAGACCCGATTGGGTGATCCCCAAGCGTTCGGCCGCCTTGCCGAAGTGACCCTCCTCGGCGACCGCCACGAAAGCTTGCAGCGTTCTGGTGTTCACGGATTAATCATATTTGCTAATCAATAACGAATCTATTTTTTCCTTGATCTTCAAGATAAGCGCTGCCAATCTTGGGCCAACAGCGGGGCGAACAACGTGGAATTCGAGGCGAATATATGGGTGATTCCCCCTTTGGTGCTGCGACTCCCGGGCACCTGATCGCCGGTTCCTGGCGCGCCGGGGGCGGTGATGAGGCGCGCAGCGTCAACCCGGCCGATCCGGCGCAAGTGGTGGCCAGTTATCGACTCGGGACTCGCGAAGATCTCTCGGACGCGGTGTCCGCGGCGGTTGCGGCTCAGGGGGAGTGGGAGGCCCTTGGCGCGATCAAGCGTGGCGCCATCTTGCGTGATGCAGCCGATCTTCTGTCTGATCGTCGTGAGTCCGTCGCTGAGTTGATGACGCGCGATCAAGGCAAGACATACGGTGAAGCGCTGGTGGAAGTAGACGGGTCGGTCGAGACGATTCGCTACCACGCAGCCAGGGGTCGCGATCCCATCGGGCGCACGTTCCCCTCCAGTTTCCCCGGGGAGCACATCGAGACCGTGCGACAGGCGCTCGGCACCGTCGGTGTGATCACCCCATGGAATTTCCCGACCCAAATCCCTGCGTGGAAGATCGCACCGGCGCTGCTGCACGGCAACGCTGTGGTGTGGAAGCCGGCGGGGGATGTTCCGGCGGTCAGCTTCGCCTTCGCCCAGGCCTTGCACGACGCCGGGATTTCCCCGGGGGTCTTCAACATGGTGCTCGCTCCCGGCTCAGTGGCCGGGGCGCTCGTGGAGGATCCGCGGATTGCGGGGATCACCTTTACCGGCTCGGTTGGCGTGGGCAAGTTGATCGCCGCCGTAGCCGCACCACGTGGGGCGAAGGTGCAACTAGAGCTCGGCGGCCACAACGCGGCGATCGTCATGCCCGATGTCGACATCGAGTACGCGGCATCGCAACTGCTGGTGGGCGCGATGTCCGGCACGGGTCAAAAGTGCACGGCTACTCGGCGGATCGTCGTGGTGGGTGATGCTTATGACACGTTCGTCCCAGCCTTTGCGAATCTGGTGGCGGGCCTGGTGGTTGGCGACGGGATGGATCCGGCGGTCACGACAGGTCCGGTGATCTCCGATCGAGCCCGCGCGGAGATCGATTCGGCCGTGGCCGACTCGCTGTCCGAAGGCGGACGGATAGTGGCGCAGGCATCGGTGCCCTCTGGCGCGGGGTTCTTCGTTGCGCCCACCGTGCTCGAAGGCACGATGAAGATCCGCACCTGTAGGGAAGAGGTGTTCGGTCCGATCACCACCATCGTTCGCTCAGATTCCCTCGATGAGGCGATCGCGATCGCGAATGACACCGAGTTCGGTCTCACGGCGTCGATCTTCTCCACCAGTGATGCGGATATCGCCCAGGCCACCAGGGAATTGCAGGCGGGGTTGATCAAGGTCAACGCGCCCAACACCGGCTCCGAACTCCATGTTCCCTTCGGCGGGCTCAAGGACTCCACCTATCCGGGTCCCCGTGAGCAGAACGCCGAGACTGTCGCGGACTTCTTCACCGTCACCAAGAGTGTCTATCGCCGGGTGGCACCTCGGGCAGGTGAGCGATGATTCGTCCGACCGAGCGTCTACAGGAGTTGCAGGCGACCGCGCGCCTCGCATCGACGGCCTGCCGACCCGAGGAACTAGGCACCGCTCGACAAACGCGGCACAGCTTCTCGCGCGCACTGGCTCGTTTCCTGGCTGACAACGGTGGCAAAGTTACCCGGCGGGTGTGGGATCTCGATCCCGAAGGCCGTGGACGCGCGGTGTATCGGGTAGAGGTCGGCAGTCACGTAATCGAGGCAGTCGTCTTCTCCCAGGTGATCGATGAGGAAACGCGGACAGATCGGGTGATCGCCGAGGACTGGGACGCCACAATCGCGCTCGTTGATGGCGAAGCCTCACCCGATGTGGTGGAGCGCCTGGCAGGGCACGTCACGCGGCAAGAAGAAGGTCGAGCCGACGATTCATCGTTGATCTGGGGTCGCGCAAATCGAAGCGCGCGATTCTTCGACTACATGGTTGAGCAGCTGGCGAACGGTCGGCAACCGGAGGCAGATGCCGTCAGCGATGCGGCCTACATCATGCGCAGCACCGCCTTCTACGGCAACGGCAAATGGGGTCTACGTGACTTCGATGGCATCGACCCTGACCACCCGCTCTCGATGCCCTATCGGGCGCAGATGTTGTGCGCGTGGTTGTTCCGCGAGTTCAGTGCGGATCTAGTCGAGCATGTGGCAGCGGCGCGGGGGAGCGCTGCCGTGTCACTCGATCCAGCGTGGCGCCGGTACCTCGGCCTCGGTAACGCTACCGGTCTGGGCATGGTCCCGTATGTCATTCGGCATCCACAGGTGATGGATGCCTGGGTGGCGATGCGGGAACTGCCGCTGGCGTGGGCGATGCAGCAGACGTGGGGTCCTCGCAGCGTTGAGTGGAAGCGCGTGCGAGCGTTGCTGTCCCGCGCCGGCGAATACTTCGAAGCGAAGAAGTCCTTCAGTACCGATCCATATCCCTCTGGCCCGGAACTTGCGGCGGAAATGGAAGTGGCCACTGGTTGGGTCGATGAATACGCCGAGAAGAGCCAAATGAACGGCGCTGAGGTTGATCGTCCCTGCGAGCGACTGCACGAATTGTGCGAGCAGGTCTCCTTGGAGCTCAGGCAGATAGTCGATTCTGTGCTGGTGGAAGTGGATGCTTCCCTCGACGCTGACATAACCACCCTGATGCGCTGCGTGGATCGCACGCACTTGCAGCCGCAGATGACCGTGGGTGAACTACGAGCCTTGATCGATGAGCACTACGCGTGGGTGTCGGAATTCGATTTCAGCCGCAATGCTGAGTCCTCAAAATTCTGGTTCTACTCCGAGAACAATCAAGAACCACGCCGTGGTGACCGAGCCTCGGACCCCGGGGTGATCACCGAACACCCGGTGGGCATCGCCAGGGACGTCGCAGCGCTTCGCGAGTCGCTCGGCGATGTGGATCCGCAGAACACGGTTGCAGAGTTCCTCATTTCTCACAACACGCACTGGGGGATCGTCGAGCGAGTCCAATCGGTCGCCGCTCTCCCGTACGCCGAAGCGCGAGTAAATCCGTTGTCCGAGGACTTCCTGCCCTTGGATCTCCAGCGATTCCAGTTGGCGCTCTACGGCATGGAGAACTACAACCCGCAGTCGACAGACTGGCTTCGCGTGACTTTGTTCGGCGGGGCGCCCACCGTGGCCGACATCCACGCGGGAGCTCAGGTAGATGACTGGCTGTTCCTGCCCCGGCCTCAGGAAATTTCGTGAGCACCCCGCTCGTCTTTGACGGACTGCAGATCAGCAACTGGGATCGCGACGTCTTGATGGAGATCCGCGACGGTGGGGTCCATGGCATCAACGCCACATGCGCTGTCTGGGAGGAAACACTCGAGACGCTCCGTAACATCGGTGACTGGAAGATCCTGCAGCGGGACAACCCCGACCTATTTCGGATCGCAACGAGCGCCCAAGAGATTCGTGATGCCGCGAATGTCGGTCAAGTAAGCGTGGTGCTCGGGTTTCAAAACACCTCGCCCTTCGGCCAGGACTACTCAATGGTCGAGGTCTTCTGGGACCTGGGAGTGCGCATCGCGCAGTTGACGTACAACATCCAAAACTTCGTGGGTGGCGCGTGTTACGACCCTCGAGATTCGGGTCTCACCCGATTCGGATCGATCGTCGTCTCGGAGATGAACCGAGTTGGAATGCTCATCGACCTCTCGCACGTCGGCAATCAGACATCACTGGATGCTGTTCATTCATCCTCGAAGCCGGTTGCGATCACCCATGCCAATCCGCTCTGGTTCGCGGACACTCCGCGCAACAAGCCCGATGAGGTCATCAATGCGGTGGCCGAACGAGGGGGCGTGATTGGTGCGTGTTTGTATCCAAACGTAATCGGCGGAAAGGAAACTACGCAAGAGGAGTTCTGCAAGATGGTCGTGCGGCTTGTCGATCAAGTCGGTATCGAGCACGTTGGCTTGGGCAGCGACTGCACCAGGAATTGGGATCCCACCTATGTGGAGTTCTTGCGTGATGGGCGCTGGCAGCCGCGCAGTGGTGCCTCCTGGCCGGAGTGGCCGGAGTGGTTCTCCTCGCCGCTAGATCTCCCGGAATTGTCGAATGCACTATCCGATGCTGGCCTCGATGATGACCAACTAGCGGCGGTGATGGGCGAGAACTGGCTTCGGTTGTTCGAGACGGTCTTCCAGGCCGATGACTCGGTGGCGGCGTCATGACGATCATGAAGGCGATCAGTGCCACCGATACTCGGGTTTCGCTGCGCGAAGTCAAGGAGGAGACCTACCGGGCCTTGCGAGCTGCGGGTTACCCGTGGGGAGAGGCGCAGGCCGCCGGGCGCCTCGTGGCCCAGGCCGAGTTGCTTTGGGGTACTGGAGTCGCGATGGCAGTGGCTGACGCTGGCCGCTGGTTTGTCGCTCGGCGCGGTCTGCGCATGACAACAGGTAGCAGCGGGGTGCGCATCACCGACTACCGCCGATCCAGTGACGGCATCCTGGGCAACCACGCCGTCGCGGTGGCTCTGGGGCGTCCGGGGACCTCGGTGCGGGTGCGCGGGGACGGCGGTGGCACGAATGTGGCCGCCGCGGTGTGGGATCTGCAGGCGGTCGGTGCCCCGATAGTTTGGGGCCGCGTTCGCGATGGCGCGATCCGCGGCCACAGCGTCGATGATGACGGGAATCTGTTTTCCCACGACGTCATTCCCGAACAGATCGCCGGACCCACTCTCGGCCGCCGCGAATGGTTCCTGGTGCAAGCCTCACTACCCGGCGGTCGCTTGTTGATGGCCACCGAGCATCGCCAGCAATGTGGCGTTACCGCTGCTCGTCACGGGCTGGCTGTCGATCCGGATATGTGGACCAAGTTGATGCGCCGATCCCGGAAGTTTTTGGTGACCGAATGAGCGATATCCAGTACCTCCCGCACGCTGATGGCACGGCCAAGAGTTACGTGGCCGCGACGGTGCTCGGTGATCTCGTCTACCCGTGCGGCCAGGTGCCGGTGAGCGCGGATGGTACGACACCTTCGGGTATAGAAGCCCAAACACGACAGTGCCTGGACAACCTGCAGGCGACCTTGATCCGAGCCGGCTCAGGGGCCGATCGAGTGCTGCAGGTAACCGTCTACCTGGTCGACAAGGGTGACTTCGAGGCATACGACAACGCTTGGCGCGAGTGGTTCTCGGGAATACACCTTCCACCCCGCACCACCGTATTCGTCGCCGGATTCCGCGGGGATAAGCGCATCGAACTGACGGCAGTAGCAGCACGCGGACAAGGAGGGGAGGGCTGATGGCGCGCGAGACCGCCTATTTGAGTGCGCAGCACATCACCAAGGACTTCGGTTCGACGCGGGTGCTCGATGACGTTTCGATGGATGTGAAGGCAGGGGATGTCTTCTCCATCATTGGCCCTTCCGGTGCTGGTAAGTCGACCTTCTTGCGCTGCATGAATCTCTTGGAAACACCAACGAGTGGAACACTGCAAATCGGCGACTTCACAATCACCATCGGCCCTGGGCACAAGCACGCCACCAAGAAGGAGTTGGCCACCTTGCGCCGAAACGTCGGCATGGTCTTCCAATCCTTCAATCTCTTTCCCCACTTGACGGTCATGCAGAACATCTGCCTAGCTCAGCGTCGCGTCCTTGGCCGCGGGAAGGAAGAATCGTGTGAACGGGCACTAGTACTGCTGGATCGAGTAGGGCTGAAGGACAAGGCGGATGCGTATCCCGGTCGCTGCTCGGGGGGGCAGCAGCAGCGAGTTGCGATAGCGCGCTCCTTGGCGCTGGATCCGCAGGTCATGCTCTTCGACGAGCCGACCTCCGCGCTCGATCCCGAAGTAGGCGCGGAAATCCTCGCCGTCATGCGCGAGCTTGCGAATGAGGGGATGACCATGATGGTCGTCACCCACGAGATGGGGTTCGCTCGGGAAGTCGGCGATCAGGTATTCGTCATGGTGGATGGGCGAATAGTTGAGTCCGGCGACCCACACCAGGTGATGGGGGATCCGAGCCATGAGCGGACTAAGCAGTTCCTGAGCGCGGTTCTGGGGCGCTGATGGAGATCTCAGCGCTCTGGTATATCGCGCAGGGAGTCGTATGGACCGTGGCGATCACGGTCCTGAGCTTCCTGTTCGGAGCACTCGGCGGTGTCGGGGTGGCCGGGGCGCGGGTCTCAGCGCATCGATGGATCAGGATTATGGCGCGAGGAGTAGTGGATCTGATCCGCAGTGTTCCGCCGCTGGTGTGGCTGTTCATCGTCTACTTCGGGCTCGCCGAACTCGGTCTGAAGTTCTCGCCGTTCCAGTCCGCGATCATCACTTTCTCGATCATCGCGTCGGTCTACCTCGGCGAGATCTACCGCGGAGGGCTGGCAGCCCTCGGCGCTGGGCAGATCGAAGCAGCCAAGTCGATCGGCCTAGGACGACCGGACCTGCTGGTACGCATCATTGCTCCGCAGGTGCTGCGCACTGTCAGTCCTTCCATGGCCACCTATGGCATCGGATTGTTGAAGGATTCCGCGCTGGCATCGACCATCGGTGTGGTTGAGATGACTTTCCGGGCCAATCAGGTCGCGCAGAACACCGGCCAGGGGTTGACCGCCTTCGCTTTCGTCGGTGTCGTCTATTTGCTGCTTAGTGCGCCCGTGGGCATTTGGACACGACGCTTCGATGCGCGCCTGCGCGAGAAGTACTTGGTGGCGTGATGGATCTGGTCACCTGGTTCGGATATGTCGTTGAACTGCTTCCCGGCCTGTGGAAGGCGATCCAACTCACGGTCATATCGCTTGCCTTGGGCTATCCCTTGGCTTTGCTCTTCGCGGTGCTGATCGACAGCAAGATCGCACCCGTTCGCTGGGTCATCTTGGTGCTGGTGGAAGTGGGACGCGGACTGCCACTGCTCGTCCTTCTCTACTTGTTCTACCAAGGGCTGCCGCAGTTGTCGGTTGTGCTGTCCGCGCTGGCGTCTGCCGTATGGGCCTTCACTTGGTCGGCCGCCGCGTACGCGACCGAGATCATCAGATCCTCTCTCCGCTCGGTTGGCTCAGGTCAACGCGAAGCCGCAAATGCGATCGGGCTAGATGACCAGGACCAGTTCCGCTTTGTGATCTTGCCGCAGGCAGCCCGAATCGCAATCCCCCCGCTGCTCGGCTTGGCCATCATCATGTTCCAACTGACGTCTCTCGCGTATGTCATCGCCTACAGCGAAGTCATGCAATCGGCATACTTCCTAGGCACGAAGACGTTCAACTATTTCCCCGTTTTCCTGGCTGCAGCCGCGGTATACGCCTCAGTCACGATCCCAGCTTCGGCATTGGTCACAGGAATAGAAAGGCGCCTAAGTCGGCATGTCTGAGACCGAAATTGTCGAAGTCACTCCGGAATCCCGGCGTGATGCGAAGCGCAACGAGAGGAAAGAGATGCGCAAACACACGAAGAGTCTCGCCGCGGTGATCGCTGTTGGCGGTCTGCTCTTGGCGGGATGCGGTGGCGGAGACGACGCCGCAAGCGATACGGCCACGGAGACGACAACCGAAGAAGCCGCAGCAGAGGAAACTACCTCCGATGAGGCAACCGAAGAGAGTGTCGAAGAGGAGACGGCCGAAGAAACCGAATGCGTGCCCGCGCACGACGGCCTGGAGACCGTCGAGGCCGGATATTTCACCGTCGCCGCGTATGAATACCCGCCCTTCTCAGCCATCGATGGTGAGCGATTGAGTGGCGCGGAAGGTGAGATCCTGCACGAGATCGCCGCACTGGAGTGCTTGGAGATCAAGGTTCAGCCTGGTGCGGCTGCAGCCATGATCCCGTCGATCGAATCGGGTCGCGCCGATACGACTCTGGGCAGCTGGTACCGCACAGCGGAGCGCGAGCAGATCGTTCGTCTGAGCGATCCGGTCATCATCGATCAGCTCACTCTCATCTCCGTCGAGGGTGTGGACAGTGTCGAGGGCATGGTCGGCAAGAAGGTCGGTTCGACTCTGGGCTTCTTGTGGAACGAGGACCTCGAGGCACTTCTCGGCGGTGACCTGAGCCTGTACGAGAACACTCAGGCGCTATACGCCGACCTAGCTAGCGGGCGCATCGACGTGGTGGTCGACACCTATCCGTCGGGTCAAGCCGCGCTGGAGAACACGCCGATCGAAGGCGCACAGTTCAAGGTTCCGGCGCCGGATGACCGCGTGGTTTCCACCACCAAGCCCGGACAGACCAACTTCCCGGTCAACTTGGACAACGAGGGTCTCCAGACCGCCATCAACGAGAACCTCGCATCGCTTCGCGCAGACGGCACCTTGGTGTCGATCGTGGAGGAATGGGGCTTCTCCCCGACATCCGTCGAGGAAACCGAGCCCAACCTTCTGTAGGTATCGCGAGAGAAGGTGCGCCCCCGCCAGTTGCGTTGGCGGGGGCGCACTGCGTTCATTGTGCCTTAGCGGTGCTACCAGGGTGGAGAAAGCAATTCGGCGCTATCGTCGGATTCGCGCCGGTAACGAAGCCCGTGGATGCCGGATTTCCCGGCCGGATCGATGGTGATCGTGCCCGAGGGCCAGGCGCAGATCGTGGAATCACCCTCAGTTGTGACCGAGGCCCCGAGCACGTCGCGATAGATCGTGAGTAGGGCTGGTTGGTCGCTGCTGCGCGTGGCGATGGTGTCCCAGCGAATGGATGGTCCTGGGGTTTGTTCCCAGATCGGGAGCCACCAGGTGTTGTCCAGTGCTCCCTGGCTGGAGGCAAATGAGGCGAGGTCGCGCTCGTTGGTGGCGAGCAGCTCGGCGGGCGTCGGGTAGGTGTGCGGGGTCTGCGCTAATTGGATAACGCAGCCGGTGGCGGGGTGTGGATTGATGAAGGCCTCTTGCCACGGTTCATGTGAATAGTTCTCGCCGGTGACCGTGAAGCCGAGTTCCTTCACCTTTCTTACCGATGCCCGAATGTCGGGGACGGTGAAGGTCAAGTGGTGCGGAGCCTCGCCGAATCGATCGAGGAACCTGGTCATGAAACCGGGGCCGTTTGCATCAAGGAGTTCGAAGAACCCGCCCTCGTCAGCCGTCCCGAGGTAGAGCGTGAGGTAACGAAACTCCGGCAGCGTCTCGCCGAACACGGCCGTTGCTCCGTAGTCACGGCGCAGACGTTCGGCGGTTTTCAGCGCGTCGAATGTGCCGAAGGAAACGTGGTCTAGGTCGATCACGTTAGTGAGGCTATCGGTGGACCTAGGGTTAGGGAATGCGTCGCGTAATCATCCTCGGCAGTACCGGGTCCATCGGTACCCAGGCGTTGGATGTGATCCGGCGCAACCCGGATCGCTTCGAGGTAGTTGGTCTGGCGGCCTCGGGTGCGCGGCTAGATCTACTCATCGAACAGGTGACGGAGTTCGCCCCTCAGGTGGTGGCCGTCTCGTCCTCTTCGGCCGCCTCAGATCTGCAACTTCGGCTATACGCCTGGGCGAAGGACAACGGGTATCCGGCAGGGGAAGCGGAGTTGCCCGGGATCATCGCCGGACCTTCGGCGCTGGTTGATATTGCCGGGGTCGAATGCGATGTAGTGGTCAATGGGCTCGCGGGTGCCGCTGGACTAGAGCCAACGCTCGCTGCGTTACGGGCGGGCTCCGTCGTTGCTCTTGCAAACAAAGAATCGTTGATCATCGGTGGCGACTTGGTGCGTGGGATCGCCCGCCCCGACCAGATCGTGCCAGTGGATTCCGAGCACTCGGCTATCGCGCAGTGCTTGCTCTCGGGCGCTCGCGCGGAGGTGCGGCGACTGATCTTGACCGCATCAGGAGGGCCGTTCCGGGGATGGTCGGCCTCGGAGCTCGAGGGTGTCACGCCTTCGCAAGCGCTGGCGCATCCGACGTGGAACATGGGACCGCTGGTGACGATCAATTCCGCAACCCTGATGAACAAAGGCTTGGAAGTGATCGAAGCGCACTTGCTGTTCGATTTCGCCTTCTCCGACATCTCGGTGGTGGTGCATCCGCAGTCCATCGTGCACTCCATGGTGGAGTACGTGGACGGCTCGACGATCGCCCAAGCCTCACCGCCGGACATGCGCCTGCCCATCGCGTTAGGGCTGGATTGGCCGGCGCGGATTGTTGACGCAGCACCGGCGTGCTCGTGGGATACCGCCACGTCGTGGGAGTTCTATCCGCTGGATGAGGAAGCGTTTCCCGCAGTCGGTCTGGCGCGGATGGCTGGTGCTGCCGGTGGAACGGCGCCTGCTGTCTTGAATGCAGCCAATGAAGTCTGCGTCGATTTGTTCTTGAAGGAGAAATTGCCGTTCACCGGAATCGTGTCGACGGTCGCGTCGGTGGTGGAAGAACACCTCAAGGGGGACTGGGTGTCGGGTTCGTCGGTCACGTTAGAAGACGTGCTGGCTGCTGACGCGTGGGCGCGTGCAAGAACTGAAGAGCTTTTGCCGAGTTGATTCTTTACGCTCGGCTCGGGTAGGAGCCCGTGAGGGCGATGAAGGCACCGGACACCGTGGGCAGCGCGAAGGTCTTTTGGCCGTCACCGCCGAATTGATTCCCAAGGAGTGAGAAAAGCGCTGTGTTCTGGCTGACGGGCAACAGCGAGCCATCGCACACAGCCCATCCTGATGGCGGATAGGTGTCGTTTGAGTAGTCGACTTCTCCCAAGAAGTGATCTTCCACAAGGCGATAGTTGGGTGTCGGAACCGGAGTGTCGCTTGGGAACGCTCCCGTGGCAACCACATAGGGAATGAGATTCGTGGGAGCCGAGCCCGTCAAGTCAGGGACGGAGAATTCACCGGCGTCGGTTGGGGTGGCTCCAAGTGCAGCGGCAAGGGCGCCGTAGTCGTTAACCGAATAACTGGCACCGTCGCAGCGCAGACAGCCTTGGATGTCGCCCCAATACGACGTCCACAAGAACGTGTCACCAATGTTGCGGTTCACGAGTTGCCTCCGGGGATGGGCTGGCGATGGATGACAGCGCTATAGCGGTTGGGACGGATTTGGGTGAGGTGGAGGGGGACCTGCGTTCCATCTGAATTCGTCAATGTGGTGGTGCCATGGCCGGGGTGTTTACCGGATTTCTTGGCGAAGACCACTTCGAATGAGTTTCTGTCGAAGCGCGCTTCACCGTCGTGGGAGCGAATTGCGCGCTTGCGCTTGACCATGAGACTGCCATCCGGCGTAGTCCACGTGGAACCGCGGCGAAACAGCCCCCGCCGATAGAGGCGGTGATCGGTCTTGCTGCTGGAATCGACGGCTGCCAGTGTGAGCGCGGGCGAGGCAATGAGGGTGACTGCCCCGGTGGACAGCCCGAGCACGGCAAGGAAACTTCGGCGACCCATGCGCCCGTCAATGTTTGACACGCCCGGAGTGAAGCATCATGCGGGTGCAAGATCCTAAGTTCGACTTCCTGCCATGTTCGGGAAACACACAAGGGGATCAGCGGGTCAGGCTTGCGATGCGGCGTGCAGACGATTTCCCGCGGCGCCTTGGAGGAGAGCGCGATTCTCGGGCCCTTGGCGCGCCCTAGGAAACTTTCGGCATCGTAAGACGAAAGACGTGGGTCCAACCGTCAGCACCGAGGTTCGTTGAAACCACATCACCGGATGCGTTTGCGTACTTGCCAGAGCCCCCAAGAACCGGTCGGGTGGTCTTCTGCCCGGGAGCCAAAGTCGCGCCGGCCGCGGGGTATTGGGAAACCCCGCCGACCACGAGTTGATCAGCCTCAGCGCCAAAGACGAAAACGAGATTCGAAGCGCGTAACTGCTGACCGTTAGGCAGGCGGTCGACCAAAGTGGTCAGCGTCCCCGCGAGGTATTGGCCATCTGCTGGCACCCCATCAACAGCCATCGGAATAAAGAAGGTCCGGACAGCCCCGATGCCGCTTCCGCTGGTTGCAGTCGGTTGGACCGCCTCGTGGTAAACGCGCACTGTTTGAGTCGTTTCGTGCCCAGATGCGTGAACAGATGGCACGAAGAGGAAGACAAGCGCCCCTGCGAGCGAACTGAGGGCAAGTGCGTGGAGTGCCTTACGCATTGATGTGCTCCAGACAGTGAATGTGGAGTAGTGGCACCCCAGCTCGGCGACGTTAACGCGATAACCATATTGCTCAGGTGAGCATGTTCGGTTTCCACACACATCCTGCGGACCTGAGTTGGTCAGGGCGGTGGACGTGTTCCTACTGTGCGAGGCCAGGCCCTAGACGTGGCGCCGGTGGATGTGTGGGGAGTCAGGCATGAAGTTTGGGTTTATTGCCCCGGTCTGCGCCGGAGCGTTGGTGGTGGCTTCTGCCTTCGCAGGCCCCGCAATCGCGGGTGGACCTAGTAACGCAAGCACGCCGATCGTCGTCGCAGTCGAAGCGCCGTTGTCCGGACCCCAGAAAGCCAACGGACGCGACATGTTGCGCGGAGTGCGGCTCGCAGCTCGTCAGGTGAATGCCAGCGGCGGCGTATTGGGTCGGCGTATCAAGGTGGTCCCGGTGGACGATCGAGCGAATCCGGATCTGGCGGCAAGCGTTGTCGACGAGGCCGCGGATGCCGGGGCGGTCGCTGTGATCGGTCCCTACAACTCATCGGTCGGGGTTATCAATCTGCCGCTGTATCTCAAGCGTGGCATCGTTCCCGTGCACATGACCTCAACGAATGACACCGATGGTGAGGGCGTGACCGTCCAGCCGAAAAACAATCAAGTTTCACCAACTGAGTTGGCCTACGTGGAAGCTTCGGGTGCATCGTCCGTCGTCATGCTGGTTGATCCCTCGTTGTACACGCAAGGGATGGCCGATCGGTTGGCCGATAGTTTGCGATCCGAGGGCATCGCAGTAACCCAGATTCCAGTCGCCGAGGGCCAAAGTGACTACAGCGCTGAAGTGACCCAGGCCCTGGATCTTGCTCCGGATCTGGTTTACGTCAGCACGTACTACCCGGAGGGCGCGAAGATCGCCACGGCGCTGCAAGCCAGCAGCGCGAATGGCCCGGCTTGCCTCATGGGGCTGGCAAATGTCGATCCTTCCTTCATCGCGGCAACCACGGTTGATACCGCCCAACGCTGTGTGTTCAGCGGGGTGCCCGCAGCACCGCAGATGCCCGGGGATCGGGCGGCACAGTTCGTTCGCGACTACGAGCGGGCATTCGACCGTGAACCCGGAGTGTGGGGGATCTTCACCTACGACTCTGCGAATGTGTTGTTCGCTGCTTTGGAACAAGCAGGCGACACCAATTTCGCCACAGTACTCAAAGAGCTGGAGCGAACCCGAGGGTTCGCTGGTGCGACCGGTAAGATTGCGATTGACCCGAAGACTGGGAACCGAAAGGTGGTTCCCGTCTACATCCTCGAGGTGGATGACACGGGCACATTCGTCGTCGCTGACGCGAACTGACGTGAGAGCCAGAACAGTCAACTAGTTATACGGCGCAGGTTCGCAAATGCGCCGCAATCACAATGGAAATGAGGATTAACCATGCTTAAGAAACTAACTGCCGCCGGTATCGCGGCTGCATTTCTTTTTGTTGCTCCAAACGCCAATGCTGCTGAAATAGACAAACTGGTGATCGAACAAGATGCACCAGTGCTCGTCGGCGTTCCAAATGGTGAAACCACCCAAACCAACACCGGGGATCTGCTCTTCTTTGCAGGCGACTTGCGCAATGCCAAGGGAAGGAAGCTGGGAGAGGTACTCGGTCTGGTCACCACTTTCGATGTGACTCTTGACGGAGTCGAAGAGGAGGACCGCTTCCGCGAGCTCGTCTTCAACATGCGAAAGGGTCAAATCGTTGCGCTGGGAGCCTCGCAGTACGTCGCGTCACAGGCACCTGATTTCGCCGATAACAATGCTCCGGTAACGCTGCCCATCGTGGGTGGGACGGGTGAGTACGTCGGTGTGCGCGGAACTGTCACTACCAAGAAGCGTCCGAACGGCACCTTCCGCCACACGTTCAGGTTTGTGGAGTAGGGCGCCCGCGTGAAGGCGGTCGGTGGGTCCAGGTGATGGCCCCGCCGACCGCCTTCGTCAACGCATGATGATCCAGTTGGTTACTGCTTACGGAAGTGCATGTGCAATTCGAGGGTTTCCTCGTTCGGGCCACGACCTGCTGAGCGCAGCGAGATCTTCATCTTCTTGCCCTGCTTACCGGAGATCTCCATGCCATATGCGCGAGCATCTGAGCCGTCGTCATTGGCATCGTCAAAGACGATGATGTTGTCTCCGTTGGAGAACCAAGTGCCGCGGTTGGACTGGATGATCGGGATGTTGTCCCGGTAGTTACCGTTTTTGCGCAAACGCAAGGTGGTGTTCTCCTCACAGAACCAGCGCTCGGAGAACTCTGTTGTGGGTGTCGGGCAGGGCACAATGGCGGCGTCGCCGATTTGCAGCCCCGTCAGTTTCCAGGTGCCAACAGGGTTGACATCACCGATGTGGTCGTCGGCCTGAGCCGCGCCGATGGACAGCGTTGTGGCCAGGAGGGCCACGGATGCGCCAGCGGCAAGTGAGCGAGCCTTGAATCGGGTCATGAAGTTTCCTTCTCTTGCTAGTAGTTACCTCAACTGTGATCCGGCTTGCGGAGTCTTGGGAAGAGAAAGTGCGGTTTGGCAGTACTAGCACGGTCGGCTAGCACGGTCGGCTAGCACGGTCGGCTAGCACGGTCGGCACGACTGGCACTGCACCCAGGCTCCAACATGGGTGTGGACCGAGGACAATGAACCTCCATGAGCACCATGCGCGCGGTCACGTACTCCCAGGTGGGGGCTGCCGATGCGGTCCTTCAGATCTCGCATCTGCCGATCCCGAAACCCGGGCCGAACCAGGTACGGGTGCGTCTGGCCTTCTCCGGGATCAACCCAACCGATGTGAAGACCCGCGCTGGGTTGACGGCTCGCGACCTCGCCGAATTTCAGATCCCGCACCTCGACGGCTCGGGAGTAATCGACATCGTGGGCGCAAACGTCGATCCATCTCGGATCGGTGAGCGGGTTTGGGTCATGATGGCAACGGTTGACAGCGTCCACGGAACCGCAGCTGAGTACTGCGTGGTCGATGTTTCGCGGGTGCGCCCTTTGCCGGCAGCGGTCGACCTGGAGTTCGGTGCGACTTTGGGCATACCGGCGATCACAGCGGCATATTGCGTGTTAGGTGACGGGTCGGTGGACGGGAAGGTTGTTCTCGTTCAAGGCGGCGCTGGGGGAGTAGGTCGCTGCGCAGTGCAAATCGCCAAATGGGCGGGCGCAACGGTGATCGCAACGGCATCTACTGACGATCGGCAGGAAGTGGCACGCGCCGCCGGTGCGGACTACGTCTTCGACTATCGGGATCCGGACATCATCTTCGATATACGTGAAGCCGTCGGTGCAGTCGATCGAATCATCGAAGTCAACCTGCCGGCGAACCTTGAGATGGATCTCGAGGTGAGCAAACCTGGGACCGTTGTTGTGGTCTATGCAGCCGATGGAGAGGATCCGGTGATTCCCCGAAGGCGACTCATGACCGCAGGGATGACCCTTGAATTCATGCTGCTGTACACCGTGGCGGCAGAGAAGTTCGCAGCCGCCGTATCGGCTGTGCAATCGGCGTTGACTGACGGCGCGCTGACGATGCCGCCGGCGCGGTACTTCGAACTCGAGGAGATCGTGGCCGCGCATGAAGCGCAGGAAGCCGGGGCGGATGTGCGGTTGTTGATGCGCTGTTGATGGTCTCCCGAGGGTTGTATGCTGATTTGCATGCAGTCGACGAGCGTGCGCGTATCAGGAGATACGCATCGGGCCCTCAAGGCTCTGGCTGAGGACATGGGGCTGACGGTCGGCGACACCGTCGACCTTGCTGTCAGGCGGTTGATTCAAAATCGCATGGGTCAAGACCTCGCGATGCCGCTTGACGATGAGGAGACCCAATGGCTGGAAGCCGATTTGAGCTGACGTCCGGTGCTGCCGTTCGGGTAGACCTAGGGCTGCCATCGGGACACGAGGCCGGCTTCGCCCGGCCCGTGGTGATCGTCACTGCGCAGGAGGCGTTGGATCAAGGTCCGAGTGTGGTTCAAGTTGTGCCGGTTACTAGCACGGTGCGGGGATATTGGTCGGAGGTTCCTCTTGCATCCGGGCCTTCGGGTTTACAGATCGCGTCAGTTGCGCAATGCCAACACATCAGATCGGTATCGGTCTCGAGGATTGCCACCGTGCTTGGGCAGGTCAGCGCCACAGAACTACGTCAGATGAGAGAGATCCTCGGTTTGCTGTTGGATGCGCCCCCGCCATGATGGCGGTGGCTCGGTATCGGTCGGGTGGATCCCGGGTGCGGCGCGGTGCGTCAGATGTCAGGGCGTAGGGAGACAATGGAGTTATGGGTCTGGAGATTCTCGGCATCGTGCTGTTCGTGCTGCTCATCGGCGCGTCCATCGCACTGCACGAGATCGGCCACCTGGTTCCCGCGAAGAAGTTCGGCGTCCGGGTAACGGACTACATGGTGGGCTTCGGGCCCACGATCTGGTCGAAGGTGCGCGGGGAGACTCGGTATGGCATCAAGGCCATCCCGGTCGGCGGCTACATCCGGATGATCGGGATGCTGCCTCCGGGCAAGGAAGACCCCGAAGGCACCGCCCGCTCAATGACCACCGGCCGCATGGGAGCCATGGTCGCCCAGGCTCGACAGCAGTCGCTGGAGGAGATCCAGCCCGGCGATGAGAACCGGGTGTTCTACAAGCTCCCGGTGCACCGGCGGTTGATCATCATGCTGGGCGGGCCGTTCATGAACCTCGTGCTCGCCGTCTTGCTGTTCGGTGTGGTGCTCGTGGGCATCGGTCTGCCGCAACCCACCACCGCGGTGAACTCGGTCGTGCCCTGCACGCCAACCGTCGAACAACCCACCGGCGATGCGCTGGAATCGGGTGCGTGCCCGGTCGGCACGCTGCCCACCCCGGCCGCCGAAGCAGGACTGCTGCCCGACGACGTGATCGTCTCGATCGGGCCGATCGCCTCCTCGTCGTGGGACGACCTCACCGAGTGGATCCGCGCCAACCCCGGGCGCAGCACCCAGGTGGTGGTTGAGCGCGATGGCGGGCAACTGTCCCTGCCTTTGATGGTGGCCGACGTCGAGCGTCCGGTCTATGACGAGAGCGGTGAACCCACCGGGGTTGCCGAACAAGTTGGTTTCTTGGGCGTGAGCCCGCAGTTCGAATACACCCCGCAGCCGGTTACCGCCGTTCCCGCATACATGTGGGACATCACCTACCGATCTGCAGCCGCATTGGTGTCACTTCCCGTGCGGGTTTACGAACTCGTCGACGAAACACTGATCGGTGGGGGAGAGCGTTCGCTGGATTCCCCGGTCTCAGTGGTTGGTGCCTCACGGCTTGGCGGTGAGGTTGCTGCGATGGATGAGCCAATCAAGTCCAAGATCGCCATTTTCTTGGGGTTGGCGGCTTCGCTGAACTTGTTCCTGTTCTTGTTCAATCTGCTACCGGTCCTGCCGCTGGATGGCGGCCACGTGGCCGGGGCGCTGTATGAAGGACTGCGGCGCTCCATAGCTCGAGTACGAGGTAAACCCGACCCGGGACCTGTGGACACAGCGAAGTTGCTGCCGGTTGCCTACGTAGTAGCGGCTGTGCTGCTCGCTGTCGGTGTCGTGGTGATCTGGGCGGACCTGATCAAGCCGATCACGCTCGGTTAGCCTCCATCGGCTCGTATTTCGTCATCTCGTAGCCCGTCGGCTAGTAGTCATGCAGAGACCCCCGCTGCGCGGGCCGCCTTGCGTGCTTTGCGAGCCCGCTTCTTAGCTCGCCTTTTGGCGTGGCCCGTGCCTTGATCGCTATAGGCACGCCCTCCCGTCGCATCGACATAGTCCGCTAACCAGCCTTCGGCCCGCTTCGCGCAATCCTTACAGCGAAATTTCGGTAGCCCTTGGAATAAATCCGTGCGCAGTTCACCTACGGCATATCGCCCGTTACTGATTCCCTTGTAGGCATTGCGACCTTCTCGATGATGCCGATGCCTGGATTTTTCCGCGTACATGGTGTGGCCCACGTACATCGTGAAAGTCGCATCGCCCTTCAGTGGGATCAGTTCGTAGGCGTAGGTGCGGAATGTTCGCCGCGGCCCGTGATCAACGGGTTCGTTCGCAGCGAGCTGGTGGATTTTTTGGAGTGTTGGATGCATGACGTTCCTTTCTGTCGTGGTTCATGCATCACCACTCAAAGCACCCCCTACGGGGGTGCTAAAGACCGCGCGCTCGCGTGCGCGCGCGTAGAGCCTGATTCGGGTTGGGCTGCGGAACTAGTTCGCAGGCCCTGGTTCGGTGCCGATAGCTGGGGTGTCGTCGCCGTTGTCCTTCTTGGCGCGGCGGGTGAAGTAAAGAACGAGTGCGGCGATGCCGAGTGCGGCGATGATCAACACGATGATCAACGATGTTGGGAAACCACCGGATCCGGTGTCCGATGTGACGACCACATCGAAGTTCTCATCCAGGCCGGCTTGCACGCGGAATGTGGTGTCCGATGTTTGCTCGACGTTCGTTCCCTCGACGCTGGTGATGGTGCCCGGCATCTCCACCGAGAGGTCGTAGCCACCGAAATTGAAATCGAGGTCGCCGAGCAAGCTTGCATCTTCCTCCGTGACTTCCTCACCGGAGGTGGTCACGAAGGTGACCGTGCCGTTGTCATCGGCGTAGATGTTCCACAGATCGTCTGCCTCTTCGAAGGCTTGGTTCTCGAACGTGCAATTCATCGCGACAGCGCCCTCGCGGTCGACCGGTGAGCATGCCAGGTCATCGACGCCCTCTGCCCCATCGAGCGTGCCCTGCTCGATCTGATCCACCAGATCGTTCCCTGAAGCCAAGCCCAGCAAACCGGAGAACTCACTGGAGATCGCGACCGTCATGTTGCCGGTGGCAGTGGCATCGGAGTTAACGGTGATGTCCGCATCCACGTCCAAACATGCGGTCAGGAGGAGGGCGGATCCGGCAAGCACAGCGGGTAAGGCGAGAAGCCGCATGGGTGGCCTCCGATCAAGGTAGGTCAGCTTCCATCGTAGATGGTTCGGGTCGCCGAGGAGCAGGGCTAGGGGGGAGTCGTCATAATGGACGCGTGTCCGTTGGTCTAGGAATGCCCTCCGCCCCGCCGCCTGTGGTGGCTCCTCGCCGTAAGACCCGTCAGATCCTGCTGCGCCACGACAAGCACCCGGTGTACGTGGGTGGGGATGCGCCGGTGAGTGTGCAGTCGATGACCACCACGCTTACCGCGGATGTGAATGCGACCTTGCAGCAGATCGCCGAGTTGACTGCGTCTGGTTGTCAGATCGTCCGGGTTGCGGTGCCCAGCCAGGACGACGCAGAGGCGCTGCCCGCGATCGCCAAGAAATCCGGCATTCCCGTGGTGGCCGATATCCACTTCCAGCCCAAATACGTCTTCGCGGCACTCGATGCCGGCTGCGCCGGGGTGCGAGTGAACCCGGGCAACATCAAAGCCTTCGACGACAAGGTAGGGGAGATCGCCAAGGCCGCGAAGGATTGCGGAACACCCATCCGGATAGGTGTGAATGCCGGCTCGCTTGATAAGCGACTCATGGAGAAGTACGGCAAGGCAACGCCGGAGGCCCTCGTGGAGTCCGCGCTATGGGAGGCGTCGTTATTCGAGGAGCACGATTTTCGCGACATCAAGATCTCGGTCAAGCACCACGATCCGGTCGTGATGATGCAGGCCTACATGCAGTTAGCCGAGCAATGTGACTACCCGCTGCACCTGGGAGTGACCGAAGCCGGGCCCACCTTCCAGGGCACCATCAAATCCTCGGTTGCCTTCGGCGGGCTCCTTTCGCGCGGCATCGGCGACACCATCCGCGTTTCGCTATCGGCTCCGCCCATCGAGGAGGTGCGGGTCGGATTGCAGATCCTGGAATCGCTGAACCTGCGCGAACGCGGCTTGGAGATCGTCTCTTGCCCCTCGTGTGGTCGGGCCCAGGTGGACGTTTACACCCTCGCCGAGCAGGTAACCGCCGGCCTGGAGGGTATGGAGGTTCCGCTGCGGGTGGCCGTGATGGGTTGCGTGGTGAACGGACCCGGAGAGGCGCGTGATGCCGACCTCGGTGTGGCCTCCGGCAACGGCAAGGGCCAGATATTCGTCAAGGGTGAAGTGATCAAGACGGTCCCCGAATCCCAGATCGTGGAGACATTGATCGAGGAGGCCATGCGTCTAGCCGAGCAAATGGAAGGCGAAACCGGCGAGCCGATAGTGGAAACGGTTTAGATTCTGCAGCGTGACCACTTTCGCCGGCGAAGGTAAGTCCCTTGTCGGATACGTCCGGCAATTGACCTCCGTGGATCTCGGTGCGGTCGACTCTTTGCTGCGTAGCGATCCGGTCACCAACTGCTTCATCGACGCCCGCGTGCGCTGGGCTGGCCTGGACCCGTGGCGCCTCGGCGGGGATATGTGGGGGTACTTCGACGGCGATCAACTCACCTCGCTGGTCTACATCGGTGCGAACCTGGTGCCAGTGGGAACAACTCAGGCATCGCGGGCGGCGATCGCGGACCGGTTGCGCGTGCAGCCACGCAGGTGCTCGTCTTTCGTGGGGTCGTCGTCGGAGGTCTTGGACTTGTGGCGGTTGCTGGAACCGGCGTGGGGACCGGCGCGTGAGGTGCGCGATGACCAACCGCTGATGGTGATGGATGCCGATCCGCAGATAGCCAGCGATCCGTTGGTGCGTCCGGCGCGGGCCTCGGATTTGGATGTGCTCGTGCCGGCCTGCATCGCGATGTTCACCGAAGAGGTCGGGGTTTCACCGGTGCGCGGGGGAGCAGGGCACGCCTACCGGGCACGAATCGCAGAGCTAGTGGAATCCGGGCGGGCTTTCGTGCGGATTGTCGATGGTCGGGTGGAATTCAAAGCCGAAGTGGGGGCGGCATCGCCGGAGGCCTGCCAGGTGCAGGGCGTGTGGGTCGCGCCGGAACTGCGCGGGCGCGGGCTGTCCGCACCGGCCGTGGCCTCGGTGGTGCAACAAGCACGCGAGTCGATATCCCCGGTGGTCTCGCTGTATGTGAACTCCTACAACCACGCGGCAATGAAGTTGTATCGCTCCGTGGGCTTTCGCGACTACGGGCACTTCGCCACGGTGTTGTTCTAACAGGTTCCTGGCTTGGTCAGTTCCTCTGAGAGGCAAACGACGAAGTCAAACTTCGGCATGGGCCAGGTGGCTCCCTCTTTGGAGCCATCGTCGGCATCGATAAATACCGATGCGGACGGTGCATTCGACAACTGCACGGCCTTGTCGAGCAAGGTAGCGCGAAATACCAACGCGCCATCGGTACGCAGCCGCGGATTCGCGATAGTGGCCGGCACGCTGAGTTGCGTCACGCCGTTGGTCAGTTCGATAGCGGCGTTCGGTGGATCCGCATGGAACCCAACCGGACCCCAAGCTCGTAGGAAGGACGCCAAGGAGACGGTGCCGGCATCACGCGTCGGGCGGTCTGTGAACCAGGTAACTCGATTCGTGGGTTCGGCGATGGTCACCACATAGCTTCGTTGCCCGAGTCGATCCGGTAGCCGCCGCATCTCCACGTTGTCACCGGCCATGGTGAACAGAACGCTGACCCCGTTATCGAAGTCTGGATCCTGGGCGGCAACAGGTGGGGAGGCTGCGGTGGCGAGGGCGAGAGCCAGGGTGGCTATAAGTAATGCGGAGCGGCGGAGCGGGCGCATTGGGTCACGATACGCGCGAGAGTGCGCACTAGGCTGACGCGGTGATCTTGCGCATGTCCACGCTGTTGTTGCGCACGCTGCGTGATGACCCAGCCGATGCCGAAGTTCCCAGCCACCGACTGTTGGTGCGGGCCGGGTACGTGCGGCGAGTGGCGCCGGGCATTTTCTCCTGGTTGCCCCTTGGCTATCTGACCTTTCGCAACGTCGAGAACGTGGTGCGCGAAGAGATGGACGCGGCCGGCTTCCAAGAGGTGCACTTCCCAGCGCTGATCCCCAAGGAGCCCTACGAAGCAACAAATCGGTGGGTTGAATACGGAGACAACCTCTTCCGGCTGCAAGACCGCCGCGAGAATGACTACCTGCTCGGACCCACGCATGAGGAACTCTTCACGCTTATGGTCAAGGGGGAGTACTCCTCCTACAAGGACCTGCCGTTGGTGATCTACCAAATCCAAACCAAGTACCGCGATGAAGCACGTCCGCGCGCCGGGATCTTGCGCGGCAGAGAATTCGTGATGAAGGACTCGTACTCCTTCGAT
>Ga0209953_1000174_pt1 | contig 25062 bp, 41 predicted proteins | sample SalPonred_H2O_MG_FD_185713 | JGI IMG/M metagenome (GOLD analysis project Ga0209953, IMG submission 185713) | Salt pond water microbial communities from South San Francisco under conditions of wetland restoration - Salt Pond MetaG... | ecosystem: Environmental > Aquatic > Non-marine Saline and...
TTATATCGTGTAATTTCACACACCACCCCTCAAATTCCTTCTTATGTGGTATATCTGCCTCGTTCACCAATTGTTTTTGTTCATTTGGTAGTTCATTCATTACCATTCTTATTTTTCTTGATATGTCGATCTGTATTATCTCATCTTTTAGGCTTTCATATGTTTTATATTGTAGTATGGGGTTTTTCAATAATTTTGCACCATTGTTATCGTGTAGCCATTTAACGAGGTCTTCCAATTCAGTTATTGATGTATCTTGTTGGAATCGGAATTTCGTGAGTAGCCCTATTAAGTTTAGGTTATTGAATTTGTCTTCTAATAACTTGACCAACTTCTTGAAATCTTTATTCTTTGGTGACACACTCTTCTTTTTGAGAATAGATATTGCTTGTTTTTTATTCTCATTCAAAGATGTTATGAATTTATTATATGTGTGTAGAAATTTCATTTACCCAATATATATATTAAAAGTGTGGTTGGGAATAAACTTTGGGTGTTGGGTGATTATGGGTATTTTGAACAGCTTTTATTATTAAACCCATCACTCGCAGTGGTATAAGTAAAAGCATTACTTAGGCTCATTAGTAAGGTGATAGAAGATGAACTGAAATAAATTAACCATTGTGAAAATTTTATATATAATAAAATATATATTATTATTATTATGGAACATTTAAAATCATTTGAAAACTTTCAAAACATAACAAATGAAGGAACTAAATCAGCATTATTTAGAGGTGTTGTTGATATGTCAAAACTTTGGGGTGCTGCTAAAAAGATACTTAAAGGAGATTTCAAAGGTGCTTGGGAAAATATTTCAGATGAGAATCACAGTAAGTATAAGCGTATAGTGTCTTTTTTCATTGATAATAGAAGCCTTTTCGAAAATGATGATAATCATGATAGACTTTTCGATGAAGCAAAACGTAACTATAATGGTGATATGTCAGCATTATTTAACGACATGTATAATGGTAATATTGAGGATGATTGTAACAGTGCTATACAATCATTTGAAAAAGATTTAAAGGAAAAGGGTGAAAACTTTGATGTTAAGAAGAGGATGAGAATCAGAGAAAATATCGAAGCACTTAATTTAATTAAAGACTTATTTACTTAATAAATTTTTATTATATTTGTAAAATGAAATCATTATCAATAAATAATAATAATCATAACAGGAAACCCTGACTGGATTATTATTGCCTAAAAATTAAGCAAACCCTGTCAGGAAACTGACAGGGTTTTTTTGTTAACAAAAATTAAAAGAGAGAAATTATGAAAAGAGAAGTAAAAGGATGGATAAAAAGTATCCGTAGATCAAAATCAATCAAGTTCGTTCCCGTAACAGATGGAACAGAAGATCATCAAATAACAATCAAAGAAGAGCTTTGTGATGTTAAAGGGGAATTGAAAATAGGAGCATCTGTAATAGTTGAAGGTGAAGAAGGAGTTACACCAAGAGGATTTCCGGAAATTGTTGCAAGCAAAGTAACAATCATTGGTGATGCTGATGATGAATATCCACTACAACCTAAAAAACATTCAGATGAGTTCTTCCGTTCTATTCCACATCTTCGTGGTAGAGCCAGACAATTTCAAGAAATTTTAAGAACACGTCACCATCTTACACAGGCAATTCACCGATATATGGATGAAATGGGTGTTTATCAATACCATACACCTATAATTACACATGCTGATTGCGAAGGTGCTGGTGAAACTTTTAAAGTTTCATCTGATTGGATGGAAGAACAATTAACTGTTTCGGGTCAATTACATGGTGAAGTAGGGATGATGGCACTTGGGCAAATCTATACATTTGGACCAACGTTCAGAGCAGAAAAATCAGCCACTAGAAAGCATTTATCTGAATTCTGGATGGTTGAACCGGAATTTGCTTGGTATGCCCTCGATGATACAATTGGGTTCGCTGAAGACTTTGTTAAGTCTATTATAAGAGGTTCTATGAAGGAATTAAAAGACACTTCACACCTCGATGATATTATTGACACATCAAAACCTTGGGTTATTAAAAAGTATGATGAAATTCAAGAAGAGTTCGGCTTCAAATGGGGTGAGGATATATCCTCAGAAGTTGAAAAATCAATAACAGAAAAATGGGGACCAACTTTCATTACTCATTATCCAAAAGAGTTGAAACCATTCTATATGAAGAAAGATGATAGGTATGCTCTTTGTTTTGACCTTATCTTTCCGGAAGTTGGTGAGTTGATTGGAGGTTCGCAAAGAGAAGAAGATTATGAAAAGTTATTAGATTCAATGGAAGGCATGGACATGGATAAGATGAAATGGTACACTGAAACACGTAGATGGGGATCAGTCCCGCATTCTGGATTCGGATTGGGCTTTGAGAGGTTGTTGATGTTTATAACAAAAGCACCGAAAGTTCATGATGTTATTCCGTTTCCGGTTAGTTTTTAAGTCTCTTTATTTGATTATGTAAATGAAACTTTTGTAGCATTCGACACTGTAAAATACATTATCACCCGTATTTATAGCCTCTAGTATTTCATCCTTGTATATGGGTTCTATTCTACTTCGTTCTATTTCAATATCCAAATTCGGACATTTGTTTTTTATAAATGATTCATACATATCTATTAAATCATTGAAATTTTCTTTTTTGATGTTAAGCTCTCGGAGTTTCGTATAAAAACGGATATGACCAATATTTTGGTTACCAAACTCTTTTGTGAATTCCATAAGTTTTTTGAAAAGTTCGTCACGGTGTTCTTCGATATCTGATATGTTAATGAACTTGTCATAACATTTTTCGTAATCTTCGATGAATTTTTGGACAAACATATCATCAAATCTATGTATATCTTTTTTGACATTTTCTATATTTAAGTTTGGAACTCTCTTAAGATAATTGAATATAATTTCACTGTCAAATTGATTGAATAATTTTTGGTATTTTTTAAATGTATCAATTGTGCCCTTGACATTTGAACTTTTACTGAAAAGGCTGGCAACTTCACTCAATTTTGCCTCAACTTTAGCATTAGTATATTTCTCTATTTTGTCTAGGTTGTTGTATATGTTGAATTTTATAATTCTAATATTTGTTTCGTATTGTGCGATTAATTCAAGGTCTTCTTTACTGAATACAGATTTTACTTTTTTGTGGGTTTTCTTCAACATGTCAAAGTTTTTAATTGTCCAACCTCTGAATTCATTGAAAATTCTTATCAACCTTTTGGCGTTTTCTGTAAGTGGGTTTTTACTTAATGATTTATAATTATCAAACAAAGAATCTTTGATGAATGTGTAATTCCCACCCTTTTGTTTTATTTTGGTATTGTTTACAAGGACATCATTATATCTGAAATATCTTCTTGTCAATGCACGTAAGGTATCTGTGTACTTCATACTTCCGGTATTTGTTTCAATATCATCGGTGTGATGGTCAAAATCAATTTCTTCCTCGATATCCTTTATATAATCCCATTGAACCTCCCAATAACTTTCTTCTAATGACATATCAGTTATGCAGAGATCGGTCATAGTAACATCGTCATATATGCCTACTTTTGTATCTCACCGTCATATGTTTTATATAAAGTGTCGTCTGAATCTTCGAATATCAATAACCACTCAGAATTGTCCGAGAATAGATTATGATCATCATCATCTGCATCGACTTTATATGCTTGTTGAAATTCGAATCTGGTCCAATTAGAGTATCTATCATTTTTAAGAACATCGATTTCATCTTTCAGTTTTTTGGGTATATCATCTGTTTCAACTTTTTTCTGTAAATCAAAAACATCTGATATACTCCCGGGTAAATCAGGCCATTCTGATATTACCATATCACGGATAACTAGGTCATATCCAAAGTCTGCACCCTCGAAGTGATCTTCGTCATATGTGGTATGATCATAGCCTACAAATTCTTCAAATTCTTCATCTGTCAATTCGTGCATTTGTTTTGCTCCCAAAAAGTCTGAATATGGGAAGTTTGCCCTATCAGAATTCTCTTCGTAATCAATGGCATCACTATAGAGTTTCATATACCCAAGCCAATCTTTGAAATCTTGGCCATTTTTAATTGTGTCTGGTTTTCTTACAGGATCAATTGGTATTTGATGAATTATTTCATAAAGATTTTCAAACGGAGTTCCCTTTATTGGATATTTTTCATCATATACTTCTACATATGGTTCTATTTTCCCATCTAGTATGTCTAAAATCCTTTGGGGATCATTTTGGATAATGGTCATCATAAGGAATCCAACAAGCCTATTTATGTTTTGGTGTACAAAGTCGGATTTAACATAATCCATCTTAAAATACTTCATAAGAGATTCTTCAATTGCAAGGACTTCTATTTCTTCGATATTTTCACTTTCATTGAAGTCATATTCATCGTAATTATCAAAGTTCTTCTTAGTTACATTATAGATGTTGTGTAAGATGTCGTGGGCAATGTGGTTTGTGAGTGGTTCGAATGCATTGAACCCATCCAAATCTCCTTTTGTGCCCTCTCTTCCATAATTTCCAGAACTTTGTCTGTTTATTATTTTCTCAATAAGGTCAGATGATTGTTTTAGGATTTCATCTTCTGTCGCCAGTTCTGATGAATCAACTTCCAATATGTTTGCAATCTTTTTGCGGTTTTCATTATACCACTTTAAAAAAGTGGAAAAATCGACATATTTACTTATTTTTTTAGATTGACTCTCTTTTATAAACTGTGAATAATTACGTATCATAGTTTATATATTAAGACATCATATGTCATTTTTCATCTAATATCTCACCAAGTCGGTGGTTTCTCAATTTTCGTTTAGGCATTTCGAAATCCGGGTACATATTTGGTGAAGAATCATAGAAATTACCTATTAAATCCCTCACCTCATATGGGTTCATAATGTAACTGGTTGTGTGTAATAATTTCCCTTTGTAACGGTAATAGATAGTACCATCTTCTTCAAATGTCTTAACATGTTTAATACCTGCATCAATACGACATTTTCTGATATCCCAGTCTTCTAAGAATAAGGACATTGCCCAAAATATGAGAAGAAAAACCCCAATAATACTGAATATAAATTGTGGTTTGGTTAGTGTGAAATAATGAAATGTGTTATTATCTTCATCCACCCAACCCATTGTTTTGCTAGGGTATTTTACTGTTTCGTATGTTTCCCATACCACATCGTAATAATGAACCATTTTTTTATCATTGTGTTCATATTGATAGATGAGTTCGTGTGGGTGTGTTTTAAATTCTGATTTTAGTAGACCACAGAATATTATTGATAGGATGATTCCAATAATAAATCTGCCTTTATTCTCTATAATAAAGTATTTTATAAAGTGTAGTGGTTCTTTGGTATTATTCATTGTTCAATAGTTTAGATATTATATTTGACCTGTGTTCTTTTCTAAGACCTTTACATATGGCACTCCATATTAATTTGTGTTCTTCATCAGAATCCATATTAAAATGGTCATTGTAGGTGTATAACGTTTCTGGTGAGTTGAATAGTTGTTGAATATATTTTGTTTTTACCCAAACAATAACTCTGCTTTTGAGTATCAATGCATATGCATTGTGTGTGGTGAGTCTTCTTTGGATTGCTTGGCGGCATGTGGATATATCTTTCCTACATAGAGGATCGATAATGTCTGTAACACAATTATATTCAAATCCATAAACCTCTATTTTCGGTTTTTTGAACATATCAAACTATGGCAAAACCAATTAAGAGAACCACACTACATATTAGTAATGTTGCTTTACCCCACTGGTTCATATTCCATATGAAATTCGAATGATGACACACCATTTCATAATCTTGGTTGGTCATTAGTGAATAACCATATGTTCCAAGGACTATGAATGCTGAAAGTGTAGAAATTGTGATCAACACTATTCCACCGAAGGCAATTGTCAATACGATAATTACCAATCCCACTTTCCATAATTTGTTGAATATGTTTTCCATAGTATAAAGTTACAAAAAATATTTTAAATCAACCTATCTCTTCATGTAGAATGGAAGCCAATTTATCTGCTCGTATGAGGTCATCTACTTCTTTGGTTATATCGGGATTCATTTTTTCGATATCTCCCGGCTGAAGAATGTCACTAACATCATATTCATATACAATGGTATTTATATTTTTGAATATAAATATTTTTGGTCTTTCTTTATTGATAATAAGAATCCTTTCCATATCGATATAGATATAGCCATTCTCATTTATGTTCAGTGGTTGGTCGGTTTCAAACCTATCAACCGTTTCTCTTTTTTTATCTATGAAGATATATAGTGTCTTACTTAATTTATTTGTCATTTTCTTGTGATTTAAAGTTCTATCACTTTATCAAACTTCTCCATCTTTGGGTTGATGGGATTGTACTGTTTTAGGAAAAACTCGATAGTATCATCTGATATTATCTTAGATTCGGTTCTCATACGAATTCTATTACGTTCTCTATATTCTTCCATTTCGAGAATAGGAAACTTTACTGCAATCTTATAATATTCTTTGTCAAAAAAACTAAGATTGGACTGTCGTCTTTTAGAATTCATGTTAGTGTAATCAATAACAGCATTTTCACGGTTCTCGTTGCATTTTCTCATAAGGCTTTTACATGCTTTGTTGACCATTTTCCAATTGGTCTGTTTCCATGCACGTTCATAATCACCATCTTGGATAGGGTCCAATTCCATAATCATATTATCATATGATACATGGGTGAATTCTTGTTCAGTCAATACATTTTTTATGAATGTAGTTTTCCCACTTAATGGAGGTCCGATCAACACCATTACCCAAGGTTTGTCAAGACCTTCCAATAATTTTATGATTCTTCGTGTGTTCATAATACCACAAAGTTACAAATTTTATTTTATATATGAGATTTATAATAGTTTGTTTTGAATATACCACTCTACGGCAACTACAGTCTTCATATCTTTGAATTCATAATTGGTCATTTCATACGTATCCATTTCAATTATATTGATTTCCTCGTGTTCTTCTGGAAGACCACCACCTGCCTCTATTTTATCAGAAACTTCAATGCAATATATCCTTACTTGTTCGGTGTTAGCACCAGGTGATACATAATAATTGCCTATCTCAGTGATAATACCTTCTCCATATCCTATTTCTTCGAGAATTTCTCTATTGATGGCTTTTTTTGGGTCTTCGTTGGGTTTATCGAGTGTCCCTGCAACAATTTCTGTGATTTTATCACCCACACCAGGTCTGAATTGTTCAACAAATATGAATTTCTCCTTGGTTCTGTCATATACGAGTGCCGCCACTGCATCAGGTCTTTTCATAACTTCTCTCCTAACCGTTGCACCTGATTCAGTTTTCACATCCAGTGCTTCAACGGTAAGAAATCCTTCATATACATTTTCTCTTTTTTCAATCATTTAATATGTTTTTTAATGTGATATTTCTATTCTCTTTAATTATTTTTGATTTGTTGAAATGTTCTTTTATGGAATCCAATATCTTTTTTTTATTATTTACTTGTCCATCTTCTACAACTATAGTAATATAGAGTGGTTCATGTCCTTTGAGGTGAATACTCAGTTCATTTTGATAATGTGTTCCAAATATGCCATTAGATTCAACGAAAAGAAAATTGAGTTTATATGTGAATACCTGATCCAAATTTTCATCTAGGAATTCTTTACACAGTGCCATGAATTTAAATTTTTCGTACCATGTTGTGTTTAATATGAAAACCGATGACAGTTCAGTTACCATATAGATGAAAAATATGATGTAGATAATATCCATTAAAATTTCATTGAATAAACCATAAACTCTTTGTTACTAGGGACATCGAATATTCTATGGTAGCCATCTACGATAACATATCCACGTGAATTCTTTTTCACAATACCCCTTGGTAGATTTTTTGGATAATCAGAATAAAGTCCTCTTTCGATTTTATTGAGGTGGTTTTCGTTGATACTTTTATTGTCTAATTCACTATGTGATATTTTGATGACCTTATAATCTTTGCATCTCATTGAATCTTTGGATAAACTTCCATATTCGAGTTCCATAGAATAATCTATTATTTCTTTAGTGGTTTTCAGTGATAATATTTTGTCAATTTTTTCGGATAGTGGTCGAGCAACACTGGGACAAAGATTAATTGATGTCATTTCTTGTCCATAATACCCCCATTCAATATTAAAATCCCAATCATCATCCCCATTTTTAATATTTCCCAAACTAACAATTCGGTGAATAGCATACTCTACTATTATTTGATTGTTCAGAATCTTTGATAATTTGTTATTCCTTTGACCTTGTGGTGTATTTGGGTTATATATATCTGATATGATGATATTGACCAATTTAGAATTTTCATAATTGGTTATCTCTGGGTCTAATATTTCTTGACACCGACAATAATCATCACCACAAGTGCAATCATTACTCCATGAAACATAATCAAAAATATATGATAGATCTATTTCTTCTATTTTCATAATACAAATATACTATTTTATTTAGTTTAGGAGGTTGTTTAGTTTCATTTTCCTTATTTCTTTAAGAATTTCTTTCTTAATTGTGTCTGAGTGATAGGTTTGCTTATATTTCCTAATTTTATATTTAGTTAAATGAGAGGTGGTGAGCTTACCCATGATTCTGTTTTAAGGTATCATTTATCTTTGCCTATACCTGACCATCATAGTGAAACCGACACACTAGGTCTGTTTTAGTTGCTGCTTCCGTGGTACAAACGATTGGTTAAATCTCCCACGTTAGGTTTGGCAGTCATGAAGTTCCTCTGTTGCCAGCGATACCATCTCTTCCACCTCTCATTCACAAATATACGATTTATATTTTGAATGATGATCTCAGATCCACAGTCTTTATAAATCGATCATTATCTTTGACATAATAACCCTTCCTCATCATTTGAACACTTACTCCATTTTCTATTTCAAGAACTCTTGGTTCAAATACTGAGTTGTTGTTTATCAATTCGGAATCCTCATTGAATTCATTATCAATGAATGGGGTTCCGTATGAATATGTAGGAATTTTTATACAGTCATCACTTGAAACCCAATGGATGGTTCCCTTGATTTTTCTATCGCAGTTCCCTGAACGAGTTTCTGGGTCATATGTGCATATGACCTCAGTGACATCGCCATTTTTATCTTTGATAACAGACTCTGCCTTAATTATGTATGCACCCTTTAACCTAACTTCGTGTCCAAGTTTAAGTCTGTGGTATTTTCGGTTGGCTTCTTCTCTGAAATCATCTCGTTCAATGAATATATTTCCTGAGAATGGAACTTCTCTTGTACCCTTTGTTTCGTCTCCGGGGTTATTTTCGATGGTTACCATTTCAGTACCACTTTCCCAATTGGAAATGGTTAGTTTGATCGGGTCGAATACACCCATAACACGGTCAGAGGACTTGTTTAATTCAATTCTAAGACACTCTTCCAATAATTCTACATCAATGGATGCCTCACGTTTTGAAACACCCACCCGATCACAGAAATCCTTTATGGATTCAGGTGTGAATCCCCTTTTCTTCAAGCCCTTGATAGTTAATAACCTTGGGTCATTCCATCCTTCTACTTTATTTTCATCGATCAGACCATTGAATATCCTTTTGCTCATAACATGTCCATTGACATTCAATCGGGAAAACTCAGTTTCCTCTGGTAAGTTACCCACGAGGTCTGAATTGTTCAATATCCAATTATATAATGGTCTATGTACTTCAAATTCCAATGTACAAAGGGAATCTGTAATACCTTCGAAATAATCACATAAGGGATGTGCCATATCATACATTGGGTAGATACACCAATAATTTCCTGTTCGATGATGTGGTTTATTGATCATTCGGTATAGGATGGGGTCTCTCAATATCATATTGGGACTTTCCATATCAATTTTTGCACGGAGAACAACTTTTTTATCACCGTATCCCCCATTTCTCATCTTTTTGAAAAGATATGTGTTTTCATCTATGGAATTGTTACGATATGGTGAGTTCTTACCTGGTGTTGTTGGTGTTCCCTTCATCTCAGCAATTTCTTCAGAAGTTGAGTGGTCGACATATGCTAATCCTTTACTTATCAATGTTAAGGCACATTCGTATATCTCATCAAAGTAATCGGATGTGTATGATATCTTGTCAGGCGTGAAACCCAACCACTCAACATCCTCGATCATTGAATTTACATATTCATTTGATTCTTTTGCAGGGTTGGTATCGTCAAACCTCAAAATGCACTTTCCACCATATTTCTCTGCAAGTCCAAAGTTTAGACATAGTGATTTTGCATGACCCAAGTGTAGGTGTCCATTTGGTTCGGGTGGAAAACGAAGTACCATATTTTCCGTTCTGTTTTTGTTAATTATTTTTTCTTCTATAAAATTCATTTTTCGTTTAATATTTTTATTGCTAATTCTGTTTTTTCTTTTGTTAATCCGATTCCTGATTCAATCAGAACAAACCTTTCTTTTATTTCACTTCTTAGGTCATTCAATGACTTATCATCATCCAATATCACAAATTGATCGGTTGGTCTTGTTTTATACCAATTTTCGACTTCATCGATTCTTGAATCGAATTCTTTTGCCTTTTTTATTCTACATTGAATTCCTCGTCTTCTAAATATCTCTTCCCATTGTTCATCAGTATATTTGGTTTTGTGTGTTGTTATCAGTGTTATCATTGCTCTGGTTTCATTTAGTATTTGCTTAAGGTGTTTTAATGCACTCTTGTCAAAACTGTAAAACCCATCACTTTCTCTTTGGATAACTTTCCAAGGTTGGTTTTTAACCATAACACCATCAAAATCAAGTAGTACTGTTTTCACTTTCATTATATTTCATGAGACTAAAAAACCCATTCAACTGTTAGGTCGAATGGGTTGGATATACAACAATACCCATTTCATTCAACCTTTCGTGTCGAATTGTTGTTGCAATTGTTGTATGTGAGTCTGGGTCTGGCTCATATTCTTATATATTGATATTATGATCATTTGTTTATACAAATGTGGTAAATATTAAATTATTTGGGGTAGTCTAAATTAAGTTCATCCATTATTTCTTTAATAGTATCTCTGCCTCTTTTTGCACCAAGATACACACCTTGTTCATATTCATTATCTGCATCCTTGGTCACTTTCATCAATCTTCTCATTTCATATAAACCTCTATTTAAAAGTTTTTCTGTTTTGTCGGATGTGTCTTTGTTAGGATTTTCCATATAACAAAGGTAATAATAAAAAATGAATTTCCTGTATATTTATTGTTTGATGATATTTTTTTCTGATATGACGGTATATGTTCCATCAGTATTTTTAATACCATATTCATAGTCATCTATAAGTAATAACACCAATGAAAGTGACACGATCAACACCGAACCACGAAGCATCTTCGCCCGTTAATTCGTATGTGATTTTATCACCTTTATTGTAATTGTGTTTGGGGATTTTTGGACCATTGTTGAACATATTGTTCAACAACCCCATTCCGGCCATCATATCAACTATACTCATTTAATTTATATTTGGTGTAAATATAAGGAATAAACTATTAATATAAGAATTCATATAATATTTATGGTACTAACTGATATAATAAGGGAATATTTGATAGGAAAGAAGATCAAGGTGTATCATATAACAACGACACAAGTGAGTGATGGTCAAATATTTCATCATTTTGTAAAAAATGCTATAACCGTTCCTGATGACCCACGATTTAAAAAAGTCCAAGAAGAAATTATTGTAGAAATTACAAACTTCACAACTATGGATGATAGTGTTGAAGGTGACTCACATGCCATACACTTTAGTGTTGATGGTCTTGGTGAGTCCCATATTCCAATATGGACACTAACTGATGATATCGATATAATCGAATAATTTGTTCCCCCGGGTGGATTCGAACCACCGTCACACGGCTTCAAAGGCCGGCATAATAGACCGCTATACTACAAGGGAATGTTGCTGACCAGGTAGGGTTCGAACCTACACGCCACAAAGGACATCTACTTCAAAGGTAGATACGGCTGCCAATTTCGTCACTGGTCAATAATATTTGATGCCCCAACAGGATTTGAACCTGTGTCCTCTGGGTCAGAACCAGAGATAATAACCACTATACTATGAGGCAATAAAAAACCCGAACCAACTGAGTTGATCCGGGTTATACTATCCGTTATATTTTCTATGAATTATTGGACAATACTATACCAGTCAACTCTGAGGCTGATTTGCTGCTGTTGCTGGTATTGAGTCACAATATTCATAATTACTACTATATATTACTTTTTAATCTCTTTGTTTTCTTAATGGGTACAAATTTATTAAATTTTTTTTCAAATTCCAAAAATAATATATAATTTATGGAAATTAATTGGAGTAATTACAAATGGGAATCGGGTCAGCCTTGGGGCACTATACACCCAGATAAGACAATTCAATGGTATGATCCGAGTGCCATTGTTGAAAATTCAGATGGGTCATTAACATTCAAAACTCATTACAACCCCAAATATTTTGACCATTTGGGTGTTACGAGTCCGATAGGTATTGGTCTTATGACATCAAGTGAGAGATTTGGGTATGGTACTTTTGAAATAGATGCAAAGTTACCTAAGGGAAAACAACTGTGGCCTGCATTTTGGATGTATCCGACTGAGGGTGAGTATAGAGAAATTGATATATTCGAGGCATATAGTAATAATTGTGGGAATTATTTGAATTTCTACATAAATAACATATTCTCACTATGGAAGATAGAAACCAACCTACATATTAAAAATGAGGATGATTCATGGGGCAGTAGGGGACCAAAGTCAAAATTCTTTACATGGAAGAATCCGGCAAAGAATTTCAACAATTATAAATTGGTATGGACACCCGATGAACTATCCATTTATTATAATGATAAATTGGTCAGAAGTGCAGATAGTGATTATGTTGATGCTTGTAGAGATTATAAGTTCCGAGTTCTTATAAATAATGCACTTCGTAATGATGCAGATATCACATCATCCCATAAAACATCAGAATTTGTTGTTGAACGTTTCCGATATACACCATTGTGAAATTTCCCTCATTCGATGATATAATTATTATTGCCGATGTCTAATTTTTTCTAATTCTTTGTTTATCGAATTCTCTAACTCTATCGAGGTGCTTCTTACACAAACACATCTCATATCAAAGTTCGTTATATGTTAATGTGTCTGTATCCGTTATGAGTATGTTTTCACATAACCATTCGGTTCCAAACCTATCTTTTTTATAGAGTCCATACTCTTCAATTATTTGACCATCTACTAAGTCAGGGTTCGTTATCAATTTAAGTGGTGTTAATTCTACTGAATCTTTATTCATTTTTTGCCTGAAGACCATTTTATGATCATCTAAAATATTTTTAACTATCAATGTAGTTTTGTATTTTTTGGTTTTTTTGGGGAGTAAGGTAACATCAACACATCCGACTATACCAATCAATAATAAACTAAGGGTTATTACTAATTTTTCACGGAGCCATTTGGTGTTGTCTAATGTCATGATGGTGAGAATAATCCCCCATATACCTATGAGTCCGAATACCGTGATCTGTAAACCATGTATTGGTGGTGAGAGGATTGCGAAGAAAACGGAGAGAACTCCGAGGAAAGCAATCGATAAACTATTGTATAGTATTTTTTCTTTAGGATTTTTCATAACACAAATATACAGAATTCATTTTTAAATTCAAAATATCATTTCCCATCTCCCATATGGATTATTTTGCTCAATTTTTTATTCCTTTGGTCTTTTTTGCCTTCTGTCGTTTTATGATAAAAGTCTTCGAGTGATTTTTCTATTGATTCCCTTTCCTTTGGATTTTTAATATCGCAATTCCGAATTCTATTGAGTAATTGGTAATATATTTTGTTATTAGTGGTGTTTGATTCACCATTTCCTTCTTTTCTATGTATATTGAATATCCGGTTGGCTATTTTGGCGTAGTGTGATCGAGCGTTAGTGGTGTAATTTATTTTGTAATCTTGTATGAAACTATTAATATCTTTTATTACATAAATTACCCAAGTTATTAGGGTGGCTGCTCCAAGTATCTTAAAAATTAACATATGTGTGGTGGTTTTATATTTTATATGCGAAGTATATCATATTCAATAGAAAAACAAATAAAAAATTATATAAATACAATTTATTTATCTTATCACTTGATATTAAACATTTTTCCATATATGTATCATTTGTACATATTGAATTGTATTCAACGAAGGTAACTTTAGATGTTGTTGAATCTGTGAAGTTCAGATAGTAAACCTTTTCATTTTCATCAAATGTGTAATATTTGGAATCAACTTCTTTCTCCGTCCAAGAATATTCTAACTTATTTACATAATTATTAATAAACAGAATTGAATTTATTATTGTGAGTATGTGAAACAATAGCATTAAACTCATATTGGAATCAAAGATTGATTTCAGTATAAGTTTAAATGTATTTGGTTTTATTTTTAAAGGCATCGAGTGGTTTGGTTTAAGAGTTTGAAATTATCTCATTCAAACTGTTCAGAACATTTTTGTAAATCTCTGGGCGGCTATTCATTACTTCGTATACCTCAGGTGGTTGTTTTGGGAGTTTGTTGTGTAGGTTTAGGTATTCACGGCACACATTTGGTATGTCTTCCAAAATTTCTAAAAATGATTTCATACCGAGTTCATTCATAATATCATGGTCATCCATCTCTTTCCGAATTATGTGTTTTATGTAATCATGGTCGAATTTCCCATTATTTTTTGGTATGATGTGTCGTTCTCCTATTCCATATTCCATTCCATATAAACACATAGTGAAAAGTTCTTCGTATGTTGCATCGCAGAGGTATTCAATATTGTCATTTTTCATAGTAACAAAGATATGATATATTTCACTATATCCAAAACAAATTGATATTTACTTGGTATACACCCTATGAAAGAAACAATTCAAGTTTCGGATTTTTGGAATTCTGCAGTGGGAGTTGAGTCAATGAATGAGGAATTGACTGATACAGATGAGGCCAAGGCATGGATGATATGTACATACTTTTGTTCATATGAAGCCGAGGATTGTTGGTCTGATTGTGAGGACTTCCCATATAAATTCATCAAAAGATATACTGAAAAATTGGATTATGGTGTTGAAAGATACTATGGAATCTATGAGAGAAAATCTGATGGTAAATTATTCAAGATATGGGTAGATGATTATGAAGAGGTGTGTGATGAATTAGTAGAAGTTATTAGAAAGACCGTGACCAAAGAGGTATTCGAGTAAAGTTTGGATCAACTTATCTTTTGTTCATTATATATAGATAATGATGAGATTGAAACTATTTGAAAACTTCAAATCAGATAAAGAATTGAAAGAATGGGCATATGAATATGCCAAAGACCACCACGATGGTTTGAATTCCTATGAGGATGCCATTGAAGAATTAGATGTTTTTCGATTATGAATATTCAAATTTCAAATCTGATTTTAATTTGATCAGAATAATACAGGCTGAAGATGAGTCTCATATAGACCGATATGAGTTAGGTGATCATTATTTGGACCCATCTTATAAAGACCGTGTATTTGAAAGGGGGTGGATAGAGTCAATCGGTTTGGAAATCAATAATCAAGAAAAACTTTTCTTAGTTGAGGTTAAAGCATCTTATGATGATGTTGATTGGGAAAGCACAATCCATAATAGATTGGCTTTCCCAAGAGAGTTTGAAATAACTCTGAATAATAATCCGGAGACATTGAATATAACAGAAATCGATAGGTCTGATATAGTTTAAACAAATCTTGATTTTGTTCTGGGTACAAGAGATGCTTGTTCCACTGTGTTGAGATTCAGCAATTGTTTAACAATCCTTTCAGTTCCTATTCCACATCCACCGTGTGGTGGCATTCCATACTTGAAAGACATAAGATACTTCTCATATTCCTTTGGGTTGAAACCATTGGTTTTAAGAGATTCTACCAACTGTTCATAGTTGTGAATTCTTTGACCACCGGTTGTTATTTCCATTCCTTTGTATATCAATTCAAATGATTCTGAGCACCCCTCTTCCTCAGAAGGCATGGTATAAAATGGTCTTTTGGATAAAGGATATTTGGTAATGAATACGAATTCTTCACCACACTTTTCCTTTATGATCTCAGAAATCTGTATCTCCATTTCATTGTTAAAGCCTTCACCCTCAACATTACCATACTTCTGTTCAATCATCTCAATTGCCTCGGTATATGTTATCCTTGGAATATTACCGATATGTGGAATATTGACACCGAAGTATTCGATTTCTCTTCTAAGTTTAGAAGCCAATACACCGAACACATACTTCAACATATTCTCTTCCATTTCCATTATTTCCTCCACGGAATTAATGAAACCCATTTCCATGTCCAGTCCGATATATTCAGATAGGTGTCTATTGGAATTAGAACCTTCTGCACGATATACTTTACCAACTTCGAATACTCTTTCATATACACCCACCATCATCTGTTTGTAGAACTGTGGTGATTGTGATAGATACGATTTTTCGCCAAAGTAATTTACTTCGAACATTTCTCCACCACCTTCAAGACCCTCCTTGACAAGTTTTGTGGAGTGAATTTCTGTGAATTCATTGTATCTCATAAATTCTCTGAAGGCATTGATTACCTCTGCCTCGATCTTGAATATATTGGACCTCCTCTCACTTCTGAGTGTCAATGCATTATAATTCAATTCAGTTGTGAATGTGGTTTCCGTTTTGTTGGATGTCCCTACTGGTAATTCCTCAGGTGCTTTTGATATGACCTTTATGTTATTATAACTGGCTGCAACCTCAATACCATTGTATTTGGATTGTTTCTCTTCCTTTACAGTACCAACCACTTCAATTACGGTTTGTTTACTCAGTGTTTCACTTGGGTTATGACAGATTATTTGTGTCTGTCCAGTTCGTTCTCTTAGGATGATAAATGCCATCTTCGCCCCTAATCTTCTATAAGATTCGACCCATCCTTTGATCATTACTTCTTCTCCAATTTTTTGGTGGAGTTCTTTTATTGTTGTTCTTTTCATTTTAGTTATAATGTGTTATAATATTTCATAAATTTGTTTATCTCATTCTTAATATATTTTTTACCATTTTTGGTGTTTATATTTTCCCACTTTATCCGATATACTGTTATTCCATTTCTTGATAAGTATTCATCTCTTAACTCATCTGATTCTTTTCTTTCGGGTATGTTGTGTTGTTTTCCATCTATTTCCAAGTCTAACATCTTTTCCTCAAAGAAAAAATCCAAAAAATAATTAGAGTGGCATTCTATTCCTAGTTCATTTTTAGATATCTTGTAATTTACTTTACATTTACTATATATGTTATTATTTTTTAAAACATTAATGAAAAATCTTTCCGGGTATGATAGTTTGTTTCTACTCATCCATCCTTTATGTGTTCCATTATTTATTCTTTTGGTGATTGCTATTTTTGAATTAATTGATCTATTCTTATTTAAACATTCGGTTGAACATGATTTCGACTTTGTTAATATATTCCCTTTATTTCGCCATCTTTGAAATTCCTCACCACACACATTACATATTCTTGTATAAATTTTATTTGATGTCCTTCTGTTATATGGATTTTCATCATAGTACTTTTTTAGTGAAGATGATATTTTCATTTTCTCTTCAATACTTTTTCCACTCCTAAAATATTTATTCGAACATGATGAAGAACAAGTCGTTTTTTCATTTTTGTGATTTAATTTGGTTTTAAATTTATCATTACATATTGGACAATTTTTTTCTACTATTTTATATTTTCTATTTTTGTTTTTATCGTCAAAATGTGTTATATCTATATCATTTTCTTCTATGAACTTTATTAATTTTTTTATTACTCTACCATTTGTATAACCAAATATTTTAGTACAAACATCGTTTGTAGAGTATCCATTTCTAATAATTTCTAAGTTTTCTTTTGATTCTAACATATGTTATATATTAGAATTGTCGGACTCCTTAGATTAGAACCTATATGTAGCGGTGGCCAGACTCGAACTGACGATCTCTGCGTCCCAAACGCAGCGCGATACCAACTTCGCTACACCACTATTTGTCTAGGAAGGGGGATTCGAACCCCCGGAAGACACTACCCTTGTGCCCTCACTAGATTCCAAGTCTAGCCGCTTCAACCTAACTCGCGCATTCCTAGATATTTTGGTGAGCATGATGGGATTCGAACCCACGACCTCCTGGCTGACAACCAGGCGTTCTAACCAACTGAACTACACGCCCTTTTGCGGTCCATACGGGAGTCGAACCCGTTCCATGCTCATAGACAGTGAGATATCTTAGCCGTTTGACCTATGGACCAATAAAAAACAAACCCAATGAAAAAACCCAGTTGATCTTTCGACTAACTGGGTTATCATTGGGTTTGTTATATCTTCGATTACTTATCGGTAATCATCAGTTTCATCAAACTTTTTAACACAGTTAGTCTCTGTCGGATCGGGATCTCGATCGACTACAACCGGAGTTGTCGGTACATCTATGTTAAAAATTGTTTTCATTCTTCTTCTATATATTAGGTTTTATTCTTCCCCTTTTTGTTTCTACGGTACAAAGTTAGTAAAGTTTATTTAATTACCAAAAAAATTTCGTTTATTTCTCATTTTTTGATGAAATGCCTTTGTCTTTAACTCTTCTCGTTCTTCATATAATATCCAATTTTCCAATTCATTGGTGTTTTTTGGTCGGTCATTCCATACATTAGGCCAATTATCGAAGACTTCTTTCTCATTCTTATCAAATATTTTAACTACCCATCCTCTATTTTGTTTGTGTTGTGAGCCGTTCCAAACTATAACACATTTCCGACCATCTGACAGTTCTAGTGTTTTTGGACTCTTACCTTTTGGGAATTTAAATCCAGATAGTGAATTTTCATATCTTTCAAAATCTGTCATGGTTTTAAAAAAATGTTTTAAATCTTTTCTTACCCCATTCGAGTTCGGCATCGGTCATTGGGAAGTCCAATGGTTTCCATAACTCCATTGATTTGGCAAACTTTTTTAAGTGTTTGTTATCTACAATTTGTGTAATGGCGTAGCAGTTACCGAAACACAATCCTAAATTTGATGGGTGCATTTTCTGGTTGGTGTATAGAACTTCACATTCAAAGTCTAGCCAATCAAGATTGCATTCTTCATCCATGGGTTTAAAATCAACATTTGTCAATTTGATTATTTGTCTTGCCATTGGTCCATTCCCCATCGGGGTTTCCACAAGAACAAGATCACCGACTTTCAATTGTTTAAGTAGTGGGTTGTTTTCCATTATTGTGATGTTATTTGTTTGTTTGTTTTTCTCTTTTTCTTCTCTCTGCAATGATTTTCAGAGTGATTCGGCTATTATAACTGAATGTATTGCTTGTGAATGAACCTGAGAAGGTTGCATCGTGTGATTGCAATTCAAGAACATATTCTTTACCATTGGTATCAGTATCAATAACTTTATAGTCGTTGTGATTTACTTTACCATCGAGAACAAGTTCTTGTAGATATCTACAATCTTCCTCTGTTGCCATATACCTTACACCATTATGTTCAATTTGAACAACGTCTTTGGCGGGTGTTCCCAATAAATCTTTGGCTAACTTCATATGACAAAGTTAATAAAGTTTTATTGAATAACAAAATAATATGTAGAATAAGGGTTTGGTTGAGATGGTTATTCAAGAAATAGTGTAAAATATTATGGGAACATTTTAAGCCAATTATCAATGAAAGTCCTAAAATGTGATTTGCCCGTAAATATCCACCAAAGAAATATTGTAGGTGATAATACCATGTCTAAAATCAGTGAAATAATCGAACCTAGCATAAATATTATACCAATTAAAGATATGCTTATTGCTACAATAGATAGTCCAATTACGTGTTCAAAACGTTGTGGTATTGTTGAGTATCCTGTATTATCTAATTTGTGTAATTTTTTATTTATGTAATTTACCCATCTTACGAATATGTTGTATTTGGTGTTCTTCATAACAAATAATATATTAAAATTTAACATTGGAGAATATTAGAAACTTGAATTTTTCAGATGTTATTAGTTCGGTTATGAATGTTCTCATTTCTTCGCCATTTCTGATTGTATATACCACTTCATTTATGTGATCGGTTGTCTCAACTGGGTATTTTTCTATGGAGTCATATAGCATTATCGTTATAACTGTTCCAATATCTCCAAATTTCAAATATGTTTTTTCATCGGTAATTACCAATGAAGCTTGACCATTGTATTTTTCTTTAAGGTCTTGGCTCAATACATCTAATAGATAAGATGGTGTTTCTTTGGGGTCAACTTTCGGTATATCCGGTAATACGTTTTTAAAATCTGTCATTTTAGTTGTTGTTTTTCGATTCGAATGATTGGTGTATTAGAAAATCATCGGTTGTGAATTCCCTAAAGGGAAATGATGATAAATTAGTTGTTACTATCCGTGTCCATGGGTTATCGAGGTGTATTTCTATGAATTGATTGTGTTTGTGCCCATTTGTATATTCTGCAACCACATTATCCATAAACCCTTTTGGATTATCTTTACTGACACCACCTACTAACACGGCAAATTTACCAACTTCTTCTCCCTGATCATTTCTAATTATAGTTTCGTGTATTTCTACTCCCTTTATATCCATAATATTATCCTAAAATTTTCTTGATATTTATATCTCTTTTGATTGCCAGTATCTCATCATCATTCAAATGTGAGATTTCTTCTTTGGCATCCATATAATTTTTGTACTTACGTGCCATTTCCTTTCTGTGGAATTTATCATCCATATGAACACATATGTTGTCTTGTAATTGATACGTAGTATCTAGTACCGTTTCTCCATCGTGGATGATATAGCCACTATACACATTTTTTTCTTTTCCGTTTATTATAACATATCTGTAACTTGTTGATTCCGGCTCTCCGAATGCACCGTAACCATCTCTTTCCCAACCAGTTTTGACTAGATCACATGTTTCGACTTTTTCAATTATTATTCTATCCATAAGAGTTTTTATTTCTTATTACATTTATGTATAAATGTTTAAACTAAATGTCCAAATTGATATATAATGTATATGAGAATACGTGGATTTAATGAGAGTTCACAGAACGAAAGAGTTTCAAAAATGGGATATTATACGATGGCAAATGGTCAAATGGATTCACTTGTCAAAGGTTTAGAAGAACTTAAGAAAAGTGCTGGTAATTATATTAGTTTCTCATACGAATACGACCCATATTCCAATTTTATAAAAATTGAAGTTATGGGGGATGAATGGGAAGATGCTATTTCAGACCTTATTCATAAAAATGATGGATATAAATGGGATGGTGATGAAGTACTTACCGATGATGGTGTTAGTATGCTCCCAATGAGATTCTATTGATCAAATGTATAATATCATTTCTTTATTTTGTGGCCACATATCAAGTTCTGGTATGATTTCGAATCCGAATGTCTTGTAGAACCCAACAAGATCATTGACATCCAATCCATCAAACCCCATAGGGTTTGCATTCAGATATACTCTATCAAATCCTTCTTCTTTAATGATTTCGATTGCCCTTTCCATTAATTTCTTTGCATAACCACTACTTCGGTATTTCTTATCTACCTTTATCTGTTCTATTTTAGCAAACTTGTCATCGGGGAACATTCTATCATAGTCATCTTCTGAAAGTTCGTTATTGAACTCATAATCATAGCCACTGGCAGTTATCCAATTAATAACAACATTCCCAAATATCTTTGCACCTTGGTATGCAGTTATGTATGTGTGATCTTCGTTGGTTTTGATAAGAAATTCTATATTTTCTGATGTGTGTTCGAGAAAACTCTGAATATTGTTCATATAGTATATATTAATCAGATAACCTTATTCTATTCCTCTCTCTTGATTTGAGTCCCATTTCACTCTCATCATAAACATCGTCATATGCTTCTAATATACGGTTGGGGGTTATTGGTTCTAATATTGCCAATTCATACTCAACATCTGATTTACTTTTAAGTCCAGTTACATCAATGACAAGTTCAATCTCTCCATATTCTTCGTCATTCTCTTCTTCCCATTCATCTATTCTATCACCTAGCCACTGACCCATTGCTGTTGTCATATCTTCTCGTGTTGGGAAAACATATACTGCTTCATCATCATATGGGAAATCTTCGGGTGTTTTTGGTAGAAGACCATCTTCTAAAATAGATTCCAAATTTTCCTTACGTGTTACGTGATAGACTATGATCCTATCGTTGTCTATATTCTCAGAATACTCTTTATAATTATCTATATGCATAGAGTATATATTAGTCGTTTAGGATAGAAGATATTTTTTCATTTCTAATATATTGTATGGATATTTCCGCATCAAATGGTGAGGCTATATTATATCCATATCTACTTATGAAACCTCCAAGTATTAGTACTGGGTCATCACCGGCATTTACATCATAACCGATAACTTTGAATGCTTTGTCCACATCTACACCATTCACAACACGTTTATCTGTTATGGTCACCCATGTTCCGATGGGGAAACACTTTCTAGTGTATTCCATTTGGTTTTCATGAAAATTACGTAGGTTGATGTATTCTTGGTGGTCAAATTTCATTTCAAAATCCTATTATCAGTTATTCGTCCAATATAGAAGAAAGTGTTTGTTTTCTATTTTCTGACACCGATGGCCTTACATAACCGGGCCACATAGTATTATGGTTGTATTTACTTTCAAACCCATCTAATATCAATATAACATCATTGGAATTGTTTATATCATATCCACTGATCATAAATACAGTTTCCCCTTGTGGATGTTTTAAAACATGTAGATGGCTTATCTCCACATATGTTCCTATTGGGTAACATTTTTCAACGTATTCCCTCTGTTTGTGAAGGTCTATTCTTAATTTATAATATAAATCACTATCAAATTTCTCCACAATTGTTAATTTTTCAGAGATTGGAGTATGCTATCTTTTTGTTCAGTTGTGAATTCTTTCCATTCACTTTCCACACGTTCATTGATATTGTCCATTATTTTTGATGATACAATGGACTCTTGTTCATTTTCAAGTTCTTTTTGTTCATTACTCATGACCAGTTCAATGGATTTGTTATCAAAATAAACACCATCGATTATAGTTGTATTTGATGGGAAACTACGTACTACAATGACATCTTTCGGTTCAGTTAGCAATACTTCTTCTGATATTTCACTGGTCAATGAGATGATCTTATCACCATCTTCCAATAGAATATAATAGTATCCTGTTTCTGCATCTTGGTTGATACGACTTACCACACCTTCGTATGTGATATATGATACGTCACTACTTAGTACATCTGTGCCGATGAATGTGTTCATTCGTGTTTTAAAGGCTCGTATGGCCTCTCTTACATTGTCTCCAACGGCTACGATCTCATAATTGGCAACTGATACCAAACCAACATTTTTGATCAAACCTTCGGCATCTTTGAGAGCCATTACATAAGTAAGTTCTCCATTTATGTTGTATGGTCTTGGGTTTGATGCAACATAACCCTTTTCTTGAACTGCACCCTCTGCAGAATTTTTTGCCTTGGTTTCTGTTGCACCTGCCATTCGGTAATATGTGGTTGATTTATCACGTGTGTTAGTTAGAATAAATCCAAGGATTGTTCCATCTTTTCCAACTGATGTGATACCTGTATAGTAATAACATTCGCCATCACTTCCATATACGACCGATGTACCGGGTGTTGGTTTAACTTCATCTTTATTTGATGGGTTCCACCAACCGTGGATATAATTACCCCAATCACGTAATTGTGTTTCAACAAATTCATCGGGATGTACTCTATCGACCCAACTTGGAACATCATCAATATCATATTCTTCAATTTCTCCATTTGTGGCATTGACCAATACTAATGATTCTGTATTTCTACCTATAAGACCAACATGTTTTTCATATTTTGATAATATCCAATATGGGTTGCCATCATCATCAATTTCGAATTCTTTATAACCAATGTAATCGAACATATATCCATTGAAACGAAGATGGCGTTTTAGATCTTTTGACCAAAATGCCTGTGGTTGGTATTGGATTTTAAAATCGGGTACATATTTGACATCTTTACTTTTAGTAGCATTGACCATAATATAACCATCAGTTCCATCAGTGTTATCCATATATTTGAATAGACCTGAGTGTAATAGTGGTGCAACATAATATAATTGATCACCAACTTCTTGTAGGGTATATTTCCCAATTTCCACTTGTGATCCAATTATCTCATCCCCATTTGCCAATTTCTTATCACCCAATCTTCGGGCGGTCGTTTCATCAATGATTATAATATTCGATGGGTCTATGGGTTGAATGTCCCCATTATATTCTTTGGTTGGGATATCACCTATCATGTTTTGGTATCTGTCTGCATTGAATACCGGTGCAGTTGTTAGAAACCCAATAATGGCATATACCCCGAACAACACACTGGCAGTTGTTAATAAAGGAATATTCATACCCTTTCTTGTTGTGAATACCATTACTCCGGCAATGGTCAATATAGCAACCCCCATTAATATAGCAACGGAACTGTCAATTGCAATTGTTGGTAATATGGCATAATACAATAACCATGTTAGTATTAAAAGTGCTACTGATTTGATGATGTTTAGTGTCATTTTATTTTATTTTTAAGATTTTGTTTTGCAAAGATATGATAATTTTTAAAATTATCAAAATTAATTCAATATATCACGATTTATTGGTATTCCATAGAAATCCGAATCGTTTGTGGTGTGTTCTTCCACCAACTGAGTGAAGTGTTCAAATGTCAGTGGGTTTTCAGAATAATACATCCAGAAACCATATTTAAGGAATTCTTCATGTTCTAGTAATTTTCCCCTTTCTTCATCATTCAATGTGAATTCTGCACG
>Ga0209953_1000175_pt1 | contig 25062 bp, 28 predicted proteins | sample SalPonred_H2O_MG_FD_185713 | JGI IMG/M metagenome (GOLD analysis project Ga0209953, IMG submission 185713) | Salt pond water microbial communities from South San Francisco under conditions of wetland restoration - Salt Pond MetaG... | ecosystem: Environmental > Aquatic > Non-marine Saline and...
AAGAAAAAGCTGCCTATGAGTCGTTTCATCAGGCTGAAGAATACATGAATCGAAAGTGGGGTTGGTATGCCTGGCAGAAGATGACGACACCAGATCTTGCGGCGAAGTATTCAAAGGCACGACAGAGATACATGGATGCGATTGATGGCATCGGTGATCTGGTGAAGTGCTGCGACAACTTGGTGAAAGGGTTGAAGGTGATCGATGGGCAGCTGCTTGAAGAGCGAGAGCCGGCCGATGTGTTTTATCTGACGGCGCGTATCAACAAGAAGAACTATTACTTTGTGTCGGACCCGCTGGACATGCAGCGGATCATTCCACTGATGAAAGGCAAAGATCCGATCGTCTACACGCTCGACGAGATTGTGAAGGTCCTCGAGGCAGATAAGGTCGACGTAGCCGATCAGATCAAGCGCAACTTCCCAGGCGCACATATTCAATCGATAGAGTTTAAGCACAACCAGGAGCAGCTAGATGACGAAATCCCATTCTGAGCCGAGGTTCCCAAAGGTCAGCGACTACCCGAAGGAGAAGCCGCCGACCAGGACTTACTCTGTGCTGCCTGCTCGAGCTGTGCAGGATGACAACCTGGCGCACAACACACTGCGAGTCCTGGGCGCTATTTGTATTCACACGAATGCATACGGCATTTGCTGGCCGTCGCTGCTGACGTTAGCTAGGCACGTTAGCCTCCGCGCCGAAACAGTGTCCAGGCATGTACAGAAGCTCATCAAGGCTGGGTACATCAGAAAGCTGCAGCGCAAGGCTTACCCAATCCACATCAAGCGCAAGAGCCCTGGCATCACGAATCGGTACCAGGTTCTGTTTAATGGCAACGACCCGCTGCCAACCAAGGAGCAATTCGAGGCGCCGCGCCCTAAGATCGTGGAGGAGCCCAGCCAAGTTGAAACGCAGAGCGACAACAATAAAAGATCAGGGGGTCTGGGGGATAACAAAACGGACTTTCGGAGTTTGGCGCATGCGTTTCGTGCGGGTGTCGAGCGCGCCTCTGGCGTCGTCAGGATGGCCGACAAGTCGCTGAAGACCGCGCAGATACTGGGCTCGCAGGGCGTGACAGCTGACCAGGTGAGGGACGCTGCCGTGGCGATGACCAGGCACCAGCTGCAGCGAGGAGCTGCGCCACCAATGACTCTGGAGCAGGTGGCACGCTGGGCCAAGCTGTACAAAAATTGATCGATTGAGCAAGAAATGAACAACAGTTATCCACAGATTGAGAAAGCTTATATGAATCAACAACTTACAAAAGGTGTGCTGTCGCGTAATCATCATTATGTTAAATCTTGTGCGCTGCACAACGACCGACCTTGTGAATATCGACCCTTACCCCTCCCCAGGGGTGCGCTGTTATGTGGGGGCCGACGCTCAAAATTTTTCAGAAATCCGCTGGAGGACTTAACATGAAAGACAAAATCAACCCATCGCACTACCAACGCGACGGCATGGAGTGCATCGACGCAATCAAGGCTGCGGTTCAGAATCTTTCGGGAGCTGAGGCATACTCTACCGGCGCAGCGATCAAGTACCTGTGGCGCTGGAAGGAGAAAGGCGGCAAAGAGGATCTGCAGAAAGCGACCTGGTATATCCGCGACATGATCTCTGACATCGAAGAGATTGAGTACCAGGAAGAGCTCGAAGCCGAAGAGACGCTGCTCGAGATAGCGAGAAAGTTATGACCAAAAAGATCAGTGTACGCGAGGCGCGGAAGATATTGGCGCTGGGCAGTGAAGACGAGAAAGAGGCAGTCAAACAGGAGCTGCAAGCGATTGCTGCGTCTAATGTGACTGACGTATTGCAGTGGACGCAATCTGGAGGCATGGCGCTTCTTGCGTCGCAAGACATCCCGACGCATGTGCAGAAATCAATCAAGAAGGTGAAGGTCACGCCCAACCAGTATGGCAATGCGATTGAGGTTGAAATGCACGACAAACTCTCAGCCTTGCGCGTATTGGCTCGGTATCATGGCCTGCATGAACCAAACAGCGACTCAGACAGTCGTCCAAGTATCCTGGGCATCAATCTGAAAGGCCCAGAAGTTACAACCTATGAGGTATTAGAAGATGGCGAGAGCGAAGCAAGCGACGGATCAGAGCCAGAGATCGACCCGACGCCGAAGGGCGACGACGAACAAGCAGATCTCTTCTGACGAGGCGCTTGGAAGTCTTAACCTAGATTTTTCTGGTGCGCCGACAACCTGGCAATTTTTACATGACGACTCATTTGTGCGAGGACTCATGGGTCCGGTTGGTTCGGGTAAATCTTACGGCTGCGCAGCTGAGATCATGCTACGCGCCGTCAAGCAGCCACCATCGCCGAAGGACGGCATCAGGTACAGCCGGTTTGTGATTGTGCGGAACAGTTACCCTGAGCTGCGCACCACCACCATCAAGACATGGCTCGAGCTGTTCCCAGAGAATGTCTGGGGTCCGATGCGCTGGTCGCCACCCATCTCACATCACATCAAGCTCCCTGCTCGCGGCGACGCCGCAGGCGTGGACTGCGAGGTGATCTTCATGGCGCTCGATCAACCCAAGGATGTGCGGAAGCTGCTGTCATTGGAGCTGACCGGTGCATGGGTGAATGAGGCCAGAGAGCTGCCGTTGGCTGTCGTACAGGGCCTGACCCATCGAGTCGGTCGTTATCCAACCAAAGGCAATGGCGGCTGCCCATGGCGCGGTATCTGGATGGACACCAACCCAATGGACGATGACCACTGGTGGTATCGGCTGTCAGAGAAAGAGCCGGTCAAAGGCAAGTACAAGTGGGAGTTCTTTAAGCAGCCAGGCGGTGTCATCGAGGTACCGAGCTCTGAGCCGGAAGCCATACCCGCGGCTAACAAGTTCTGGAAGGTGAATCCGAAGGCCGAGAACATCAACAACCTGCCACCTGGTTACTACGATCAGCAGCTGGGTGGTAAGAACCTGGATTGGATTCGCTGCTATGCCGGCGGCGAATATGTGTATGTACAGGAGGGTCGCCCCGTCTGGCCGGAGTACGACGACTCTGTGATGTCAGCCGACGACATACAGATTGATCCAACGCTGCCGATACATATTGGTCTCGACTTTGGTTTGACACCCGCGGCGGTTATTGGTCAGCGCACAGCTGCCGGCACATGGAACATCTTGAAAGAGATCGTCACAGACGACATGGGGCTTGAGCGATTTGGCTTGATCCTGCTCAACGAGATCAATGTCCATTATAGCAAAAATGATATATTGGTCTGGGGTGACCCAGCCGGCTCCAAGCGCGACGAGATCTTTGAGGTGACTGCATTCGATCACCTGCGCACCATTGGGCTCAATGCTCGGCCTACGGCCAGTAACGACTTCCAGGTGCGCCGTGAAGCGGGAGCCATGCCCATGAACCGGTTTATTGATCGCAAGCCTGGGCTGCAGGTGCACAAGGATTGTCAAAGACTTAGAAAGTCTTTAGCAGGTGGTTATCACTTCAAGCGTGTTTCGGTTGGCGGCGGTACAGAGCGATTCCGCGATGCGCCGAATAAAAACGAACACTCACACGTTGGCGACGCATTTGGTTATCTGTTGCTTGGTGGTGGAGAGCACAGAGCAATGACCCGCGGCTATGGCGGGAAGTACGGTGCAGCCGGAGCACGAGGTGGTCAGTTCACAGCAAACACGGATTTCTCGATATGGTAACTGCAGCTGAAATACAGAAGATGATTAACATGCGCAACCTGGTCATCCTGCCGTTTGTGCCTGAGCACATGCAGCAGATCGGGCTATCGGCTGCGGATCGAAACATGTTCGCGGCGATCCCTGACATTGATGCCAGGCTCGAGCATGTGGCGCGAGAAAAGACGGCCTGGACTATTTTTTATCAGCAGCAGCCAGCGCTAGTCATGGGCCTTGAATACAAATGGGCCACAAATCATGAGGCGTGGCTGGTGCCAGGAAAGCTGGCGATTGAGCACGGATCATTATTGAGTCGCGGCGCTAAGCGTTTTTTTGATAAGATTGGCGACAAACTTGGTTTACGGCGCATGCAAATAGTGGTATGTGTCGATCGGGAAAAAGCGGTACAGTGGGCCAAATTTTTACGGTTTGAGCGTGAAGGTCTGATGCGCTGCTACGGACCGGAAGGTAAAGACTATTACATGTATGCGAGGACGTATTGATGGGTGGATTATTTGGCGGCAGCTCGCCCCCAGCTCCAGACACAAGTAAGCAGGAAGCGCTGCAGGAAAAGCAGGAGGCGCGCACCAAGCGTCAGACTGCTGAAGAGCAGCGTCGTTTAGCAGCACAGCAGCGTGCGCGCCGGTCAGGCGGTACGCGCTCACTGTTATCGCCAGAGCGTGAAGATGCGCGCCGTGGATTATCAACAACGCTCAGCGGGCGTACAGGAGATTAGTAATGGGTGGATTGTTTGGAGGCGGTGGATCAAAACCGGCGCCTAAGCCAGAGCCAAAGCCAGAGCCAAAGCCAGAACCAGAGCGCGTAGATCGTCGCTCTGAAGAGCAGGCAGCATCATTGCGTGCACGCCGTCGCCGTGGAGCTGGTCGCTCTTTGTTGTCGCCGACTCGAGAAAATGCTCAGACAGGATTGTCACGCACCTTGGGTGGTGGTGACTAATGTCTGAAAGTCGGGTCAATGAGGCCGGCAACTACGACAAGCCTGGTATGCGAAAGCGGCTGTTCGAGCAGATCAAAGGCAGCAACACGCAAGGCACGCCGGCTGGTAAGTGGTCTGCGCGTAAAGCGCAGCTGCTGGCTAAGAAGTACAAAGCGAAGGGCGGTGGATATACGTCGTGAAGAAACCTCAGAGATCTTTACTGGAATGGGGCAAGCAAAAATGGCGCACAAAAAGCGGCAAGCCGTCCAGCGAGACAGGCGAGCGTTACCTGCCGGAGAAAGCTATCAAAGCCTTATCTCCACAGGAATATGCGGCGACAACCCGCGCAAAGCGTCAAGGTGGTGGGGTTGGTTCGTCTGTCCCCCAGCCGGAGAACATAGCCCGAAAGACTCGGAGGTTCCGTAATGCGTAAAGAGCACAAGAGCGAGAAGGGCGGTCTGACCGAAGCAGGGCGTCGTCACTTTGAGGCGAAGGAAGGTGGCAACCTACGACGCCCCGTCAGAAGTGGCACGAACCCGCGCCGCGTATCTTTTGCTGCTCGGTTTGCCGGAATGAATGCCAAGATGAAAAACGAAGACGGTAGCCCAACACGATATGCCTTGGCGTTAAAACGCTGGGGCTTCTCATCACCTGCAGAGGCGCGTGCCTTTGCCAACAAACACAAGGAGAACGCGTAATGCCAATGAACGACAAAGGCAAGAAGATTAAGTCTGCTATGCAAAAGAAGTATGGCAAGAAAAAAGGCGAGAGCGTTTATAACGCGTCGCGCAATAAAGGCACCATTCAGGGTGTAGAAAAGAAGGGAAGCTAATATGGCAAGGATCAGTCCAGACGAGATCCTAAAGCGTCACAAGAAAGCTGACGCCAGGAAAGAAGAGTGGCGCACGATTTACGAAGAGTGCTACGAATTTGCACTGCCGCAGCGAAACTTGTACGACGGATACTACGAAGGCAAGACGCCTGGCCAAAACAAAATGGTCAGGGTGTTTGACTCAACTGCGATTAACTCGACGCAGCGTTTTGCCAACCGGATTCAGTCTGCACTGTTCCCTCCGTATCGAGCTTGGTGTGAGCTGACGCCTGGCAATGAGATCCCCAAAGAGCGTCGCGCTGAGATTCGAGAAGCACTTGAGGTGTATTCAGATCGCATGTTTGATGTGATTCGTCAGACAAACTTTGACCTGGCAATCTCTGAGTTTCTGCTCGATCTCTGTGTGGGCACGGCAGTCATGCTTGTGCAGCCAGGTGATGAGGATGCGCCAGTGCGATTCACGCCTGTGCCGCAGTATCTAGTCTCTCTCGAGGAAGGTCCATACGGCACAGTCGATAATGTCTATCGTCGGCTGCGTATCCGCGGCGAAGCAATCATGCGCCAATGGCCAGACGCTCAGATCCCGCCAAAGCTGCAGGAGCAGATCGACAACAAGCCAGAGCAAGAGATCGATATGATCGAGGCGACGGTGTACAACGTCGATGAAGACATTTACTGCTACCACCTAATCTGGCCAAAAGATAAGTCAGAGCTGGTGTACCGCACGATGAACATTTCGCCCTGGATCGTTGCGCGCTTTATGAAAGTGCCTGGCGAGGTGTATGGCCGCGGCCCACTGGTCACTGCATTGCCAGATATCAAGACACTGAATAAGGTCAAAGAGCTGGTGCTGAAGAATGCATCGCTTGCCGTGTCGGGTGTATATACCGCGGCTGATGACGGTGTTCTCAACCCACAGACAATTCAGATTGTGCCAGGTGCCGTGATTCCGGTTGCTAGGAATGGCGGTCCACAGGGTGAGTCTTTGCGTCCACTACGATCTGCGGCTGACTTCAATACGTCGCAGCTGGTGGTCAATGACTTAGTCGGTTCAATCAAGCGCATGCTTTACGATGATTCGCTGCCACCTGACACAATGTCAGCGCGTAGTGCAACAGAAATCGTGCAGCGCATGAAAGAGCTGTCGCAAAACCTAGGCTCCGCATATGGCCGATTGATTACTGAGGCAATGACGCCTCTTGTGCGCCGTATCCTGTATGTCATGGACGAAATGAACCTGATTGATTTGCCTCTCGAGGTAAATGGTCTGCAGGTCAAGATTGTTCCAAATGCGCCCCTGGCTCAGGCTCAAAACATGGATGAGCTCGAGAAGGTGCTGCAGTTTGGACAGGTAGCACAGCAGTTCGGAATGCTCGGCCAGGTGGCCGTGAACCAGGAAGAAATGCTGGAATACATTGCAGTGAAGATGGGTGTACCACAGTCGCTGCTTAATACGCCTGAGCAACGAGAAATCATAATGCAGCAGATGCAAGAACAGCAGCAAGCTGCAATGCAGGCGCCACAAGAACCAGCCGTCTAGGAGTGAGACATGGAAGGATGGGACGGTCTGCGTGATGCAGACAATCTGCATTTGAGCGAGAAACAAATTTCTCAGGATGATGTGGATATTGCCTATGTACGCTGCTTCTCCACAGAAGCAGGTCAGGAAGTTATTGACCATCTCAAAGCGATGACATTGGATCAGCCGTCCTGGTTCCCAGGCGAAGATCCAAGTCACGGCTTTGCGCGTGAAGGTCAAAACAGTGTAGTGCGCGAGATATTGCGCCGTATCGAAAGAGGAAGAAACCTATGAGTGAAGATATGAGTGTTGCAGAAAACACAGAGTCAACAGAGTCAACGACTGAAGAGTCTGGTGCGCTGCTGAATCCTGAATTAGGCCAGGAGCAGGAGCAGCAGGAGACCGAAGAGGGCGCAGTTCCTCACATGGAACAAGAGCCGGAGCACGCAGCTGATGATGAAATTGAATGGGGTGATCGCCCTGATTGGATGCCAGAGCAGTTCTGGGACGAGAAAGACGGACCCGATCTTGAAAACCTGGCAAAGTCTTACAGTGAGCTGCGCTCAAAGATGTCAGCGGGCAAACATAAAGCACCCAAGGACGGGGCATATGACATCGCTTCATTGAAGGATCACGGCATCGAAGAAGATGATGCTCTGCTCAGTGACTTCAAAGGTTTCGCAGCTGAGAATGGCTTGAGCCAGGATCAGTTCGATCAGATTACCCAGATGTATATGCAGCACATGGGTGAAATGATGGAGCAGGCTGACACAGATCGCGAAGCGGAGATGGCCAAGCTAGGGCCTCGAGGCGAAAAAGTTATTGGTGGACTGAATCAATGGCTGACTAAGATGGGTAATTCAGGTGCATTGTCACATGAAGAAGTCGACGCGATCGCTTCAGCGATGACGACTGCAGATCGTATTAAAGCGCTGCAGAAGATTCGCGAGTCTTACGGCGAGAAATCAATTCCCGATGTGGCGGTCCAGGAAGGCACCGGCTACAGCAAGGATGAGCTGATGGGCATGATGTCAGATCCGCGTTATGGCAAGGACATGGCATTCACAAATGACGTACAACAGAAGTGGTACAAATTACACGGAGAAGGTTGACGCCTAGGGGCGCAAACAGCGCCCCGCCCCTTCTTTTCCCGCACTAAAAATCTGATATATTCCAAGCAACCGATAACTCAGATTCCTGAGCCGGCGACCTGATTATTGCGGCCCACACGGACAACCGTCACAGGTTTTACCCTTAAATAAATTGTTTTGGAGAAAGTACAATGGCAGTACAAATTTCAAATGCCTTTGTTACCCTCTTTGACGCAGAGGTAAAACAAGCGTACCAGGGGCAACGTCTCCTGGCGGGTGTTTGCCGCGAGCGTGCAGGGGTCGAAGGTTCTACAGTTAAGTTCCCTAAAATTGGTAAGGGATCAGCGACTATCCGCGTTCCACAGACTGATGTAACTCCACTCAACGTGTCCTACTCACAGGTCACTGCGACAATGGAAGACTACATTGCTGCGGAATACTCAGACATCTTTAACCAGCAGAAGGTCAACTTCAACGAGCGTCAAGAGCTTGTACAGGTTGTGTCTGGCGCTATCGCGCGTCGCATGGATCAGATCTTGTTGGATGCATTGGATGCGTCTTCAACAAGTGCAACTGTTTCAAACGACATTGGTGGCAACGACTCAAACTTGAACATTGAGAAGTTGCGTGAAGCTAAGAACCTCATGGACACAAACAACGTGCCTATGGAAGGTCGTACAATGTTGTTGCACGCGAACAGCTTGCAATCACTGTTGGGTGAGACTGAAGTAACTTCAGCTGACTTCAACACTGTACGCGCCCTGGTTACTGGCGAAATCAATACCTTCATGGGCTTCCGTTTCATCACGTTCGGCGATCGTGACGAAGGCGGCCTGCCGATTGATGGATCAAGCGATCGTACCTTGTACGCGTTCCATCGTGACGCATTAGGTCTTGGTATTGGCATGAACCAGACTTCACGCGTTGACTACATCCCAGAGAAGACATCCTTCCTGGTTGCGTCAATGTTCTCAGCTGGTGCAGTAGCGATCGATGACGAAGGTATCGTCAAGATCACTGCTCGCGAAGCATAAGGAGGATTGAATAATGGCTTACGCACAAGCAGGACTTCAGCCAATCGGCGGCCAGGCTAAAGCTGGCAACGCGCCTCAAATGTGGTCTTACACCACAGAAGACGCGATTGCGACAGTAAATACGTCTGGCTACTTCAACGACGCAGCTGACGTACTCAAGGTCGGTGACCTGGTTTACGTCTATGACTCAAACACTCCAACAGCATCGCTTGTTGTTGTGTTGTCTAACACTGGCACAGTCGTTGATGTTTCTGACGGTACTTCACTGTCAGTAGCTGACGCTGACTAAATGAATCGGGGCTGCTCCGGCAGCCCCTGTTCTAACGAGGTGACCTATGGCATCGGGTGATACCAAACTGTCCATCTGTTCGGACGCACTTATCATGTTAGGGGCATCGCCTCTTTCGTCGTTTTCGGAAGGCACTGACGCAGCTCAGATATGCGACCGGTTATACGACGATCTCAAAGATTCTATTATCGCGAGCAATCCCTGGTCTTGGTCTTTCAAAAAGGCGCAGCTTGCCAGGCTAACTAGCACGCCGGTAAACGAATGGAAATATCAGTATGCGCTACCAGGAGACAGATTGTCTGGAGTGCGCGCTGTATTTAATTCTGGTCAATCAGGCATTCGCCCTATCCAGTACGGCTGGGAGATCTTGGGTGACAAGCTCGAGACGAGCGAAGATGAAATATACGTCGACTATCAATACTCGCCAAACGAGTCGGCGCTGCCTAAGTATTTTGTGCAGCTGCTGAAGTATGCGATGGCTGCAGAGATTGCAGAGACAGTCACGGACCAAATAACAAAAGCTGAGTTCTATGAGCGAAAGGCATACGGATCACCATCTGAGAACCGCCGCGGCGGTTACTTCCGTGTTGCGGCCAATATCGACGGCGCCAATAACTCAGTAGACGCAATCGAAGACTATACGCTCACGGCGGTGCGTCAATGAGTCGTGTCATTCAGGTCCAGACCAACTTCACTTCTGGTGAGCTGGACCCGAAGCTGCGTGCGCGTATTGATCTGCAGCAGTATTACAACGGCATGGAAACGGCTCAAAACATTGTCGTACAACCACAGGGCGGTTTTGTTCGTCGCAATGGATCGAAATACATAACGACATTGCCGGCCTCTGCAGCTGATGGAGCTCGGTTTGTACACTTTGAGTTCTCAGTCAACGACAGTTATATGCTGTTGTTCGTGGATCAACGCATGTACGTCTTCAAGGACGGGGTGCAGATTACAGATATCAATGGCTCAGGCAATGATTACCTGACGGTCACCAAGGTGACAGACTCTGTAATTCCAACAATGTGCTGGGCACAGTCAGCTGACACACTAATCCTGGTTCAAGAAAACATGGTGCCGCAGCGCATCTTGCGCGGCGCGACTGATGCATCTTGGACTGTCTCAGACCTCAGCTTTGATTTCATCCCAAAGTTTGCATACACGTTAAGTGTAACTACTCCAGCAGGCACAATTACGCCAGACGCAGAAGACGGGAAAATCACGATTACCGCGTCATCTTCAGTTTTTAGCAGTGGCAATGTCGATCAGTACATCAATGCGTCTCCACAGGGTAGGGCGCGTATTGTCGAGTTTGTCAGCGCCACAGAGGTCAAGGCTATTACTGAGGTGCCATTTTTCGACACTTCAGCAGTAAGCTCAGGCGATTGGGATCTGGAGTCTGGATACGAAGACACTTGGTCATCATCTCGAGGCTGGCCTCGGTCTGCTGTGTTTTACGAAGGGCGACTTTACTTTGGCGGCGCATCATCTCGGCCATCAACACTATGGGCGAGTCGCGTAGGTGACTTTTTTAATTTCGACCCAGGTGAGTCATTTGATGACGCTGCGCTCGAGGCGACTCTTGATACAGGACGTTTTAACGCCATCATCGATTTGTACGCTGGGCGAAACTTGCAGATCTTTACAACGGGTGGCGAGTTCTACATACCTCAAACGCTAGGCGATCCGATTACGCCATCAACCTTGGCTGTACAAGAGCAGACATCAAATGGCGTTCGGCCTGGCATACGAGTCGTCAACGTGGATGGGGCGACTGTATTTGTTCAGCGCCAGGGGAAGGCGCTTGCTGAGTTTATCTTTAGCGACACAGTAAACGGTTATATCGCCACCAAGATATCGCTGCTCTCTTCTCACTTACTCAAGTCGCCAAAAGACATGGCGGTGCGAAAGGCAACCTCAACAGATGAAGGCGACCGGCTTCTTATTGTCAATGAGGACGATGGCTCGATTGCCTGCTATACACTGCTGCGCGCCCAGGATGTTATCGCGCCAACAGAATGGACAACTGATGGAGACTACCTGGCGATTGGTGTCGACATTGCAGATACATACTCTGTGGTTAAGCGCACGATCGACGGCAGCGACGAATACTATGTCGAGCTGTTTGATGATGATCTAACTCTCGATTGCGCCAAGTCAGGCACGACAGCAACCACAGTAACCGGTCTATCTTTCCTGGAAGCAGAGACTGTCAAAGTTATTCGAGACGGGATCATTGAGGCAGATAAAACAGTTTCGTCTGGTGAAATTACATTGGACTCCGCAGCAACTGAGTCTTACCAGATTGGGCTCAACTATACACCTCAAGTGACCACTCTGCCTGTTGAGCCGCGCTTGGCGTCTGGAAACATTCGCGGTTTCAAAAAGCGCATTCTCGAGATTAACTCAGAACACTTTGAATCCCAGGCTGTCACTGTTAATGGAGAGCAGGTTGCTTTCCGGCAGCTGGGTGAAGACAACCTAGATATTGCAGTACAAGCATTTACAGGAGTAAAAAGGTCTGGCCCTCTGCTTGGTTTTGCAAATGAGGGTAAAATCACAATCAGTCAAACAGTGCCGTTGAAGATGAATGTATTGGCACTGGATTACAAAGTATCGGTGGGGCAGTGATATGAGTTTTGCAGTAATCGGAGCAATCGCGTCAGGGGTCAGTGCAGTCGCACAGATTCAGGCAGGTAAGGCCCAGGCTAAGGCTTACAGAAACCAAGCTAAGCAAGCAGAGCTACAAGGCCGGCAAGAGGCTATAAAGTATCAGCAGCAAGGCACCGCGGTGTTGCGCCGGTTGAGAGAAAACATTTCAGCCACTCGAGCTCGAGCAGCTGGTGCAGGTCTCGATCCATTTGCCGGCACACCTGCGTCATTCCAGCGCTATGCATTGCGCCAGGGCACACAGGAATATGTCATTGCTCAGGAGAATGCTGTCCTGGCTAACATTGCTGGCGAGCAGCAGGCGTATCAATACAACGCTGCAGCAAGCCAGGCTCGCCGTCAGGGATACATGGGTGCAGTAAGCAGCCTAGGTGGTGCGGCCATGGGATTAAGTCAAGGTGGCGCGTTTAGTGGGCTGGGTGGATCTGGCGCAGCGCCAATTCAAACCGCACCTGGATTTACGTCAATGGGACCAGCAGCGTAATGGCAATTCAACGATACCAAAGAGCAGGGCTGCAGATTGCAAGCCAGCCAAGCATTGATCCAATTGGTGTACGAGAAGGCGCTCGCACGCAGCAGATGCTTGCGCAGTCAATGGATCGTGTTGCCAGCTTTGCATTCAAGCGCGCAGAGCAGGAGTTTCAGGTTGAGGCGCAGCAGCGTGGTGCGCAGATGGTTCAGGAGCAAGGCGCTCAGACAATCCTGCAGCAGCTTTCGCAACAAGGCGGTCCATCAGGTCTGATTGAGCAAGAAGCATTTGCAGTCGCAAATCGGATTGCTGCAACTGAGGTTGAGACAGAAGGCCGTATTGCAATCAGCAATCTGTTGTCAGAAGCAGAAACAACCAACATGGATTTCGAGACATTCTCTGCTCAAGTCCAGGACATTAAAGACGGATTCCCTGCGTCGCTTGTGGGCATGGACCCAGAAAGTGCAGCTGTTGTTGGCGCGCGCCTCGACAGTGTAAGTGCAACTGCGCTCAGCAAGTTTGGTGAGTACACGAACAAGCAGGCAGTACAAGATGCTCAGGGCCGAGCACTACTAGGTATCTCATCTAGACAAAACGATGTTTATGCGCAGGCTGCTTCAGATATGCCAGCCGAAGAGCGAGATGCCCTGGTTGCTGAGCGCGTTGAAGATATTGCTCAGTTCATGCGCGATCGCCAGTTCACAGAGTCACAGATATCTCAGATGCAGATTAAGACGCTCGAGCAAGCTCGCGTCGAAGGCATTATCTATGACTTCCAAAATCTGTCTGGCGTCAACGAAAGGCAGGAGTTTCTCGCAAAGCTCGAAGAAAATCCGCCCAAAGAGCTGGGCGTTGAGGCGACTCGAAACCTCAGAAACTCATTGCGCGCAGATCTCAATCGAGAGGTCAATTTCTTTGAGGGTGCAGCCAGAGATCTTGAAGCAGAAGTAAAAGACATGCGCACCATTCTCACAAATGGTGGCGACCCTGGTCTTGAGCAGCTTTACAACCTTGGCGCAGAGATTGAGAAAACTGGTGCGTTTGGATCTGAAGCGCAACAGGATTACCAAGAGCTGCTTATGCTGCGCGAAGCAACATTAGCATTCCGCAAGATGCCTCCAGGCGAGCTGCAGCGCACAATCAATGAGATGCGCCAGGGTATGCCTGAGTTTGGTGGAGAAGGTGTGGATACCTTGTTTGAAACTGAGGTCATCCAGACAGCTGAAGGCATGCTGCGCAACATGAACACGCGACTCGAAGAGGATCCACTTTCATTCGCGGCGGAAACTGGACTCATTACGTTTACGCCAATCGACTTTGAAAATCCTGCCAACCTAGAGTCATCAATCCAGAAGCGTAAAGAAGATGCATTAAGGGTATCGAGAACATACGCAACTGAGCCTAGATTCTTAACAGATGAGGAATCATCGGCCCTGGTCTATTCCATGAAAAACATGGACCGGCTGCAGCGTGCTCGATTCCTAGGCGTAATGAATGAACAGTTTGGTCGGTACACACCTGATGTACTGGCAGACATCTCAGACAAAGCGCCAGATCTAGCACACATTGGCGGCCTGGTATCTATGGGCAGACTCGAGTCAGTCAACTACGCGCTGCAAGGCCAAGACCTTTTAGCGTCGGGCACAAAGGCTGCAGAGTTTACGCCATCGAATACAGATGAATTATTCCGAGACCAGGTTGGTACGGCGCTTGGATTCCAGACTGACGCAATTGCAGCTGGTCGCCAGGTTGCAGAGCAAATCTATACAGCGATCTCTATTGAGCGAGGATCGACTGAGTTTGATGGCGAATTGTGGCAGTCATCAATTAACATGGCTTACGGTTTCAACAAGCGTACAGGTCGCGGTGGACTACAAAAAGTTCGCGGCGTGCCTGTGCTGCTGCCACCGCAGCTGAATGCAGAAGACGTTGAGACCATGCTTGAAGACCTCGATGTTGATCGCGTCAACGAAGTCACCGGTCTCGATGTCGATGGATTCCTAGTAGAGCAGATCAGAGACAATGACGATTATTCACTCATGCTAACAGATATGGGCGTGTATCGAATCGTGTACGGATCCCCTGGCATGCCGTCATTCAAAGTCATGGCTGACAAGAATGGCAACATTATTGAGCTCGACGCATTGCAGTATCTGGGTGTGAACCAATGAGTTTCTTGTATGGCAAGAAAGACAAACTAGACGTATTACCTGACCAGCTGCAGAGCGAGGCAATGCCTACGCTTATGCAAAACTTTCAGGCTGCGTCTGACTCTGCATATGTCAGCGATCAGTCAGTCAGTAAAGGTCGACTACTGCAGCAGCAGTGGGAGCCAATTATTGAAGAGGTCAATGCACGCAGCGGCGGCATACCATACCCAAACCCAGCTGACGTTTATCTGGATAACGCACTTAGTGGAATTATATTCCCGTCACTTAACGAGTCGACGTACCAAACAGACGCTGACGACATCATTAACCATATCAATGAAAACCCAGATCTTTATCCAGATCTGTTCGGCATTACTAAAGAAGGGCTGCTCGAAAACTCAAAGGCAGAGGCGCTTGCGCTGCGCCGCGAATACGAAGAGACAGCTGACGATTCACCAGGCTTTTTGCCTGGCCTTGTGCGCTTTGCGGGTGCAGTACACGGCACAGTGTCTGATCCAGTGCTGCTTTACGCTATGGCGCAAACAAGGGGCGCAACTGCAGTTCCTGGACTGATGGGCGTTATGTTTCGTGATGCAGCAATCGGCGCAGGTACTGAAGCAATCATCCAGAAAGACGTAAAAGATTGGTACGAAAGTCTAGGGCTCGATTACACCTGGGAAGACTTTGCCACTAACGTCGCAATCGGTGGTGTCTTTGGTGCCGGCGCACCTCTAGTGTTTAAGATTGGTGGCGACACAATCACGCTGACATCGCAGCAAGCGCAGAAAGGATACGAAGCATTAGTGCGCAGCGGTGCGTTTAAGCCAAAAGGCACAACCAAGGCTGCAGAGCGTGCGCGTGACGCACAGCAAGACATTGCTGATGCCAACCCACTAGAAGATGACAACGTACACCAGGAGCGCATTACAAGAGCTGCAGTGGCAGCTGAGAACAATCGCCCTCCGGCCATCCCTGATGAGCCGCCTGCTGCAGTCAAACCGCCAAGCAGCGTGTATGACGCAGATAACCTGGACGGCCTGGTGTATCGGTTCGATCCTAATGAGATCCAAGTCGATGCAGAGACTTTTCAGTTCAAGGCCGGCGGTGACGAGTTTGGTGTATCTGATCGGCTACAGGGCGTCACTGAATGGGATCCGATTAAGGCAGGCCAGGTTACTGTCTATGAGTTCGCAGACGGCAATCAGTTTATTGCAGATGGCCACCAGCGCTTAGGTTTAGCAAAACGTATTCAGCAGCAAGACCCGTCGCAAGACGTTCGTTTGTACGGTCACCTGTTGCGCGAAGTCGATGGCTTTACACCTGAAATGGCCCGAGTCGCAGCTGCGATGAAAAACATTGCAGAAGGTACAGGCACAGCAATTGACGCAGCCAAGGTTTTACGCGTCGCACCAGAGCGCATGGGTGAGCTGCCACCGCGATCTGCGTTAGTACGCCAGGCGCAAGAGCTGACGTTTTTAGATGACGACGTATTTGGCGCTGTTATTAACGGCTTGGTTCCTGCAAACTACGGCGCAGTCGTTGGTCGGTTGATCCCTGACAATCCAGGGCTGCAGCAAAACGCAGTAAGTATCCTGGCCAAGACAGATCCTGCAAACGAGTTCCAGGCTGAGTCGATTGTTCGCCAGGTACGCGAAGCAGGTTTTGAGCAGCGTGAGCAGGTCGGCTTATTTGGCGACGAGCTCATCACAGAATCATATTTCACAGAGCGCGCCAGGATTCTGGATCGAGCTCAGAAAGCACTACGCCAGGACAAAAATGCATTTAGCAGCCTGGTAAGTAACGCTGATCGGTTGCAAACCGAAGGCAATATCCTGGCACAAAATGCTAACCAAAGGAGAGCAGAAAATGACGCGCAAGCCCTCGCGCTCCTCCAGGCGCTCGCGAACAAAGTCGGCCCCCTCTCAGACGCCCTTACAGCAGCAGCAAAGCAGGCGAGAGAAACCGGAAGCTATACAGAACCTACTCGCGGATTCGTCGACGCTATCAGAAGCTCAATTGAGTCAGGCGATTTCGAAAGGATCGGAGCTGGCGATGTTGGACGCCCTGGCAATGATCCAGCGCAAAGCCGCGTCCGTGCGGATGAAGCAGAGCCAGAGCTCGAAGGATTCGACGACGCAAGCGGAGCCGCAGCAGCAAGACAGTCAGATCAGCTAACAGAAGATCTGCTTGGTGACGCAGACACTGCCCTGGCAGACCAATTAGCGGAAATCGACAATCCCAAAGTCGTTGAGCGTGCATTTAAGGATGCGCAGCCGGTTGAGGCAATCGACGACATTTATGAGATAGCGCCTCAATCCCAAGACTTTATTGTAGGCATTGCTCGAAACATAGAATCAGATCTAGGCATACAGCTCAAAGATCCTGGATTAAAGAAACCTGAAACAGCTGCAGAAAAAATGACAAGGAAGTCATACGCCAGCGTGCGCGAAATGACAGATATTGCTCGAGCAGGATTCATTATTGATTCGCCAGAACAAGCTGAAGAGATTGTGCGCCGGTTTGGTGCCAGGGCTAGGATCTTAGACGAAGGATGGAATGTGACTCCGGTCAACTTCTTTGATCGCAAGATACTGGTACAAACGCCAAATGGCTTAGTCGCAGAAATACAAGTCTGGTCCCCAAAACTATTTGAGGCCAAGTTTTCTGCTGACAATCGATTTGGCATGAAAGGCCAAGACATGTACACAGAGGCTCGAGAAGACGCAACGCCTATTGCGCGCAAAGAAGAGCTCGAGCAAAACATGCGCGACCTCTATGACGAAGCACTTGCAGCAGAAGATCAGGCGTTTAGAGATTTAGTCGGTACGTCGATTGAGCCAAAGACGCTTTCAAACTTTGACTTCAGAGCATTCTCAGAGGCAAGCACCTTGCCAGAGTCTGCAACGTCCATTGCGTCGACTGCAGTCCAATCGCCGCCTGGCTCAAGAATAGCGACTGCATCGCCCTTGGCAGCAGAGAACAGAATGGCTGGTCGGCCATCCCAATCGACAAATGTAGGTGATGTATCCATAAACCCTCCAGATGTCAGCATAGACGACTTGACGCCTGCGATCAACTTGGATGATGAAATACCACTCGATCTACGCGTCGACGACAATGGTGAGCTAGTATCTGGCACAACAACATTACGCCAGATCAAAGAAGAGATTGACCAAGACCAGGCAATGCTCGATCGACTCGAAGGATGTATACGATGAGTTTTCGCAACTGTATCAATAACGCTGAAGCAGAAGGCACGATCACCGCAGAACAAGCTGCAGAGGTGCGCGATCTGTTCGATGAGTTTGATGCAGACTATAAAGGCAAAATGGCTCCTGGCTCAGCTGAAGCAAAAGCAGCTCAAGATGCATTTAACGCGCTGCAGAAAGAAGTCATGGAGCGTAAGCGTCGCAAACTACTGCAGGCTCGAAACTGGCAGCAGATTACATTGAACCTCCAATCGTATCGCAACTTAAAAGGTGAGCAGGACTTTGGTCGTGCAGCTGAGGCACTGTTTGCAAGCGACGGCTTGGCAAGATATTCAAACATTGAGTTCAGAGAGCAAGCCGTCAAAAACGCAATGACGCGCAAACTGTACAACGTCTTAGGTGATTTTCGACGCAACGTCATCGGCCAGACAAGAAACAAGGCAAAGCAAGAAAACATGGCGCGCGCCGCCTTTGGTGAGCAGGTCGAAGATGCTAGCGCTCGAGAGATGGCTGAAGCCTGGAGGGAAACAGCCGAATATGCCAGGAAGCGTTTTAACGCAGCTGGCGGGCGTATCCCGAAGTTAGAAAACTGGGGATTCCCACAGTCACACAATACACTGGCAATTCGCAAAGTGTCGTTCCAAGAGTACAGAGACTTCATTACAGACAAGCTCGACGCGAATCGTATGATCGATCAAAAGACAGGGCTGCCATTTACACCAGAGCGTCTCGAGCTTGCATTGTTCGATGTGTACGAAACATTGCGTACAGACGGCATGAACAAACTGACCCCTAGTGGCGCCGGCCGTGGACGATCTTTAGCGAATCAACGCCTAGATCATCGTTTCCTGGTATTCAAAAACGCAGACTCATGGATGGAATATCAAAAGCGGTTTGGCAACCCAGAGATCTTTGACGCCATGATGGGGCATATCAGCAATATGGCGCGTGACATTGCGCTTATGGAAGTTCTGGGTCCGAATCCAAACGCCACAGTGCAGTTCCTAAAGCAGACAATCCAGAAGCAAGCTGCAGGTGACGAGGCAGCAGAATCGGCTGCGCGCAGCGCGGCATCGAGGCTGGACAACTTCTACATGGCCGTCACCGGCAAAACCAATGCGCCGATTAACAGTACATTCGGTTCCTTCTTTGCTGGTCTGCGCCAGATACTACAAGGTGCACAGCTCGGTTCAGCTGCAATCTCAGCATTGACTGATCTTAACTTTGGCCGCATGGCGCGAGGTTTCGTCGGATTGCCCCAGACTAAGATGCTTAAAAATTATTTGGACTTTTTGTCACCATTGTCGGCTGACGAAAAAGGGCGCTTGGCGATTCGCATGGGATTGATTGCTGAAGGCTGGTCATCATTAGCAGCTGCGCAGATGCGATACGTCGGCGATATTTCTGGCCCTGAGATTACGCGCCGCATATCTGACTTTGTGATGCGTGCTTCACTGCTTTCGCCAATGACAAATGCAGGGCGCTGGGCATTTGGTATGGAGCTGTTAGGCGGACTTGCTGACAATGTTGGCAAAACTTTTGACCAGCTTGATCCAAATACTAGAGCTACATTGGAGCGATACAACATTCGCGCCGATCACTGGGACATCATGCGCACCACTGAATTGTACGATCACGAAGGCGCCAAGTTCCTGCGCGCCGAAGACATTGAGATGCGCACAGACTTATCGCCTACGGTTGCGCAAGACTTGGCGACTCGGGTCATGGAGATGGTCGAAACAGAAACAAACTTTGCAGTGCCATCGAGCTCGCTGCGTGGCCGTATTGCACTGACAGGTGAAACACGGCCAGGAACCATTGCCGGTGAGCTGACTCGATCGTTTGCCATGTACAAAAACTTTGGCGTGACGCTCATTAACACGCACGTTGCTCGAGGCATGCAGCAGCCAGGTGTTAAAGGCAAGGGCCGCTATTATGCAGACCTGTTAATCTCAACCACATTGATGGGTGCCCTGGCGCTGCAGATGAAAGAAATGTCAAAAGGTCGCGATCCGCGTCCCATGGATAGTAACGAATTTTGGCTGGCTGCTTTCCTGCAAGGCGGCGGCTTAGGTATCTATGGCGACTTTGCATTTAGTGATGTCAACCGATTTGACCGCGGGCTCGCCGAAACCATTGCAGGGCCGGTTGTTGGTTTCTCTGATGATCTGAGAAAACTGACTGTCGGTAATTTAGTGCAGGCGGCGCAAGGCGAAGACACGAATGCAGCCAGGGAAGCAATTAAATTTGCAGGCCGGTACACACCTGGCGCGTCGCTTTGGTATTCACGCCTGGCGCTCGAGCGAATGGTCTTAGACCAAATGCAGCTTTATACAGATCCCAAGGCCAGATCAAACATGAAGCGCCTAGAATCAAAGTTTCGCCGCGAGTATGGGCAGAAATACTGGTGGCGTCCTGGAAAAACGCAGCCATCAAGAGCACCAGATATTAGCAATGCGCTAGAGGAAGCGCCGTAAATCTGGTATATAGGAAGGCAATTTAGTCGGAGAGCAAAATGACTGATTACAACATTAACGCAGTGTCTAGGAAAGTGTCTTATACCGGATCAACCGGTCTAGGCCCGTATGCGTTTTCGTTTGAAATCCTGGCTGAAGGTGACATCGCTGTTTACTTTAACGAGACTCTCCTGACGCTCACAACAGACTACACGGTCACGATCAATGCCAACGGCACAGGTGAAGTTGACCTGGTAACAGGTGGCAGCATTCCCTCAACACCAACTGCGTCGGATCTAATTGTCATCCTGGGCGCACGCGACATCGAGCGCACCACCGACTTTGTGACGGCTGGTGACCTACGCGCTGCAGCTCTCAACGAGCAGCTCGACGCACTGACGATCTACATGCAGCAGATCAAGGAAGAGGTGGATCGCTCTGTTAAGGCGCCGGCTTTTGACCCGACCGGCATCGACATGGTGCTGCCGAAAAAGGCAGATCGCGTCAATGCGTTTATTGCGTTTGATGCCAATGGCGATGTGTCGGCAGCTGTACCCTCAGATGACGTAACAACCCTGGCAGAGGTGGCCACAGACATTGCGACCTTGGCCGATATCGAAGACGGCACCACTGCAACAGATGCAATCTCTGACACCGCAGCCATTGCGTCGGATGTGACTACAGTGGCCGGCATTGCAAGCAACGTGACATCGGTTGCGAATGACGCCACAGACATTGGCACAGTCGCAACAGACCTAGCTGGCGATGATGACATCGGCACAGTGGCTGCCAACATTTCAGATGTCAGCTCGGTTGCTGCGATTGACAGCCAGGTGAGCTCGGTTGCAGCTGATGCCACAGACATCGGTACTGTGGCCACAGACCTTGCTGGTTCTGACACGATCGGCACAGTGGCTGGTATTGCTTCTGATGTATCAGCGGTCGCGGCGATTGACACAGACGTAACCACAGTCGCAGGTATCGACTCAGATGTGACAGCGGTCGCAGCTGATGCGACGGACATCGGTACAGTCTCGACAAACATTGCCAACGTCAACACGGTGGCCGGTATCTCTGGCAACGTGACGACGGTTGCAGGCATTGATTCAGATGTGACAGCAGTGGCCGCAGATGCAACTGACATCGGCACAGTATCAACGAACATCGCCAATGTGAATACGGTTGCTGGGATCTCGGCCGACATCGGCACACTGGCCGACATTGAGGACGGCACTGTTGCGACGACAGCAATCTCTAGCCTGGCTGCACTTGAGACAGAGATCCTTGGGTTGTACGCCCAGCTCGCAGACATTGCGACGAAGGTGAATCGCTCAGGCGACACAATGACAGGCGATTTGATCCTGGATACGACGGGTGCGTTGACACTGCCAGTGGGTACAGAGGCACAGCGTCCGACTCCAGTGAAAGGGATGTTCCGATTCAACGATGACGAAGATCAGTTTGAAGGATACGACGGAGCTGCATGGGGAGCTGTCGGCGGTGGTAACACGGCTGTCGTCGGATGGGAAAACCAGATTACAGTGTCTGAGGATTACACGATGACAACAGGTAACAACATGGTAAGTGCGGGGCCGATCACGATTGACACAGGCTACACCGTCACAGTACCAACAGGATCAAGATGGGTGGTGGTGTAAGATGGCACTAGAACTAAACGGAACAACTGGCGTATCGCTTGTACAGGATGGGGTTGTTACTGCGGCTGATTTGGCGAGTGATGCAATTACGTCTGCGGCATTGCCTGCGGGTAGTGTGTTGCAGGTTGTGCAAGACACTTATTTGTCTCAGGTGACTACAACGGCAGGAAACACTACTTATGTGGACACCAATCTTTCTGCGTCAATTACCCCATCAAGTACAAGCAACAAAGTACTTGCACTAGTAACCCACTCAAATTCAAGAAAAGTTGGAGACAACGTTCTCAACGTGAGATTGCTTAGAGACAGTACGGCAATAATTTCTTCAATTGGAAATCTTGATACTGGAGATACACAACTACTTACAGATGTATTTTCTTTTTCATATTTAGACTCCCCAAATACGACATCTCAGGTAACTTATAAAACTCAATTTGCTTCTGCGAATGGCGTAATTTACGGGCCGAATGTGATTATCTTAATGGAGATTGCAGGATGATTATAGATAAAGCAACCGCACTCCAAGCACTCCGCCCTAACGCTGAATGGGTACTGCGTGGTGACGAACTAGAATGGCTCGACACAGAACAGTCTGAGCCGACTGAAGCTGAAATCACAGCCAAGATTGCAGAGCTTGAAGCCGCAGAACCTATGCGCTTACTCAGAGCCGAACGCAACCAACGTCTCGCAAACACAGACTGGTGGGCATCGTCTGACCTGACAATGACAGCGGAGCAGACAGCCTACCGCCAAGCACTGCGTGACATTACAGAAACATACACGAGCCTAGACGATGTAGTCTGGCCGGAGGAGCCAAATGTCTAAGGTAGCAATCCAAGGCAACGCATCGGGAACTGGCACGTTCACCATTGCGTCTCCAAACTCTAATACAGACCGCACACTGACGTTGCCTGATGAGGCGGGGACGGTGTTGATTAACGGTACGTCAGATAACGTAGGGATTGGGACAAGTAGTCCGGGAAATACACTAGAGGCATATAACTTAGCCGATACCCAGATTAGAGTGTCAAATGGAACATCAGCGCAATCCTACGACTTTGGACGCAATGGCTCTAATGGGCTATTTACCTTTTATGGCAATCAAACAGGTTTTACAGGATATGTTTTTTCTGGTGTAGATGGCGAACGTATGCGCATCGACCCCAGTGGTAACTTGTTGGTGGGTACTACTGACACGACCATTTATAACAATAGTGGATCGGGACAGGGGGGTGCAAGTTTTTCTAGAGCAGGTGCAGGTAATTATTACTTGCAGGTAGCAAGAGATTCTGAAAATGTGATTTTTGTAAATCGTTTGGTCAATGATGGAAATTTAATTGATTTCCGACAAGATGGAACGCAAGAAGGCACTATTTCCGTCTCAGGATCAACCGTATCCTACAACGGCGGTCACTTAGCACGTTGGTCACGCCTTGCAGATGACAGCAAAGACACATCAATCGTCAAAGGTACAGTGATGACTAACCTTGATGCGATGGTTGAGTGGTCACACGATGCTGTTGCTGAAGTATTAGATGAAGAAGGCAACGTAGTCACTGAAGCTAAAGACGCATACACAGAAGACAATGAGCAGTTAAACAAGATGGCTGTTTCATCTGTCGAAGGCGATGCGAATGTTGCAGGAGTCTTTGTCAACTGGGATGAAGATGACGATTGGAATGACATGAACATCGCAATGACAGGCGATATGGTGATTCGTATTGCTCAAGGCACAACTGTACAGCGTGGCGATCTACTCATGTCAGCAGGAGACGGTACAGCTAAACCACAGGGTGATGACATTGTACGATCTAAGACGATTGCAAAGGTCACATCGACTCATGTTTCACACACTTATGACGATGGTTCTTATTTAGTGCCATGTGTCCTGATGGCTTGTTAAGGAAGGGTTATGTCACAACTCAACGTAGATACAATCAAGAAAGCTGACGGCACAGGCAACCTGAGTGTTCCTGCTGAGACAGGTACGCTTGTTATCAAGGACGGCTCCAACGATGTCACGCTCAACGACATCACAGCCGGTGGCATCTATCTAGGCGGTACAGGTGCGGCGAACTTCTTGGATGACTATGAGGAAGGGACGTTTACTCCGACAATTTCATCCGGACTTGAATCTATCACTTACACCACTCAATCCGGCCATTATACTAAAGCTGGTAATTTTGTTTTTTTTGTTATTCGTCTTAATTTAGTTGCAACCAGAAATGCATCTCAACTAAAAATTGGTTCATTACCATTTACTGGAAAAAGTGGTATTTCCGGACAAGCGGGATCGGCATATTGGGCATATGTAGGCAGTGGAGTCCAAAGTTCTACAACGACAAACCCACCACAACTTTATATAAACACCAACACATCTGAAATTACTTTTTATAGCGGTGCTGGTAATTTTATTGGTAATAGCCTAGCAAGTGGAAGCGTAGACTTTTACATCACCGGTCACTATTTAACCTAACCTATCACCAGTGGACTCTGGTGACTGACAGTCCAAGCCAAAGGAGGAAACAATGGCACTAACTAAAACAGTTAAAGTAGACAAGATTGAAATCGTAGGCGACTACAAGCACGTTCAGGTGCGTACAGCCACAGTGATTGAGGAAGACGGTGTAGAACTCTCACGCTCTTACCATCGCCACGTTGTATCGCCACTGGATGACTGCTCAGGCGAATGTCCTGAAGTTCAAGCTATTGCGGCCGCTGTCCACACTGATGAAGTGAAGGCGGCGTATCAGGCGCACCTTGATGCACAGCAAGCTGAGATGAATGCGGAGTAAGTAGGCCATGAGCAACGAGCAGCACAACATCCCCCTGACCGACACACAGATCGAGGCGATTGCGGAAAAGGCTGCTGAGGTTGCTTTGAACAAAGTCTATGCCGAGGTCGGCAAGAATGTTTTGAAGAAGCTGGCATGGCTCACAGGTGTCGTGGTCATTGGCATTGCACTCTGGCTTGCCGGTAACGGCAACTTGCCGAAGACGTAGCATGGACCCTCTCACTGCGATTGCTGCATTCAACGCGAGCTATGCAGTGGTCAAGACTGCGGCGCAAAACGCAGGGGAAATCTCTCAGATCTT
>Ga0209953_1000176_pt1 | contig 24947 bp, 32 predicted proteins | sample SalPonred_H2O_MG_FD_185713 | JGI IMG/M metagenome (GOLD analysis project Ga0209953, IMG submission 185713) | Salt pond water microbial communities from South San Francisco under conditions of wetland restoration - Salt Pond MetaG... | ecosystem: Environmental > Aquatic > Non-marine Saline and...
TGGGGAGATTTCTTGGGGTTACCTTCGGTAATTCTGGGAAGGTCTCGTGAACACCCCCACCCCCATAAACGTGCAGGATTCTATATATATATAATACCCCTGTGACATAATTAGAATTTTGAGAAGCTTTATCATCAGGGTAAATCTGGGAAATACTTGGGAAATAAAATGAGTAAAACACCTACCTAGTAATTATAAAATTTTACAAGGTTTATCATCAGACATAAACAAGCACTGTCCACAACCTTGGGCTACCAGGGCGGGCCTACGAGGTGGTATTGAGATAATAGTTGTATAAGGATAGAGGTAGAAGTATAATAGCTACAGTCAATAGATGTCGTATTGTCTTAGATACTTCTTTGAGGGGGCTTGCTAGGTTCTATATAGAGGAACATAGTATATGTACTACCCCCGAACCTTAAAGTAAGGTTAGTATAGCATGGATTTTTACAACACACAATACACAAACAAGAGATTACTTAATCACAAATTATTACAATTGGTAACATATGGACACTGAATTAGATATTGAAAGCCTTGAGGCATTAGCCTTACCTCCCGTTGCTGTGCCTAAAGCTTATGCAGACTTTGATAAAGCACTAAGTGATTACATACATGTTAAGTCAAAGACAGACCTGATAACCTTTGTACGTAAGACAGCACCTACACTAGTAACAGACTTCCACATGGGTAGACATATTGAACTACTATGTGACAGACTACAGAAGGTAGCAGACGGTGAGATTAAAAGACTTATGGTCTTCCTGCCACCACGTAGTTCTAAGAGTCTTATTACCAGTAAGATATTCCCTGCATGGTATATAGGCAGAGAACCTAACCACGAGATTATGTCTGTCTCACACAGTGACCAGCTGGCTAGTGACTTTGGTCGTAGCGTAAGGGACATTGTAAATACAGAGGACTTCCAGAAAACCTTCAAGGGTGTACAGCTACGTAGTGACGTTAAGGCAGCTGGTAAGTGGAAGACTAATCACAATGGCTCATACTATGCTGCTGGTGTCAGGTCACAGATTGCTGGTCGTGGTGCTCACTTAGCCCTGCTGGATGATGTGATGTCTGAAGAGGATTCTTTCTCTGAGGCAGGACGTAGGTATATTAAAGACTGGTGGCCTTCTGGTCTACGTACACGTCTTATGCCTAATGGTGCCATTATTATTATTAATACAAGGTATCACTATGATGACCTATGTGGTTGGTTATTGAAGCAGGAGTCAGACATCTCTGGTATACCATGGGAAGTTATTAGTATCCCTGCCTGGCTAGATGAGACAGCAGCAGAGCTACTGGGCTTGCCAGTGGGTAGTAGCTACTTCCCTGAGTGGAAGCCTGACCATGTACTACAGCTAGATGAGCAAGAGATTAGGTCAAGTAATGGCAGCAGGTACTGGGATGCTCTGTATATGCAGAACCCATCACCAGATGAAGGTGGTATTATTAAGAAGAAGTGGTTCCAGTGGTGGGAGTATGAGGACCCACCCTACTGTGAGTTTATTATTCAGACGTATGACACGGCGTTTTCCACCAAGAAAACGGCTGACTATAGTGTCATACAAACATGGGGTATCTTTAATCAAAGTCAAAGAGATGAGTTTGGTAATGAGTTTACTGTCCCCAATCTAATACTATTAGGTAATGTAAAGGAAAGGTTTGAGTATCCAGACCTAAGACGTGCAGCACAGCACCTATACCAGAAGCATAGACCAGATGTCTGTATCATTGAGAAGAAGGCATCAGGTCAGTCATTGTTACAAGACATGAGGCTGGCAGGCTTGCCTGTACTAGACTATCTGCCTGACAGGGATAAGGTATCACGTGTCTATGCAGCCACACCACTAATGGAGTCTGGTCGTGTCTACCTACCCAAGGGTAAGGAGTGGGCTAAGGATTTATACGATGAATCATTGGCATTTCCCAATGGAGCACACGATGACCAAGTGGACGCAATGACCATGGCCATCCATTATATGAGAGATAGTTGGCATGTCTCCCACAGTGAAGACCCTAGCTGGGAAGACGATTATAACCCAAGACGACAGAAGAGGGTTGGATACTGGCGCACTTGAGTGTATAATATAGGCAACAGCAATTAATCAAGGAAATTTAATATGGCAACTGAACGCAATCCATACGAAGTAGATGGTGGAAGAGAATACACTAATATGGAATTAGAGCTTGAGGATGTATCGTCTGCTGATGCAGCGATTACAGTAGACCCTGAGACTGGAGAGATTGAAGTAGACTTCTCTGGCGTAGCAGATGAAATAGAGATTGAGATTGGAATGGATTCAGAAGGGTTCTATCAGAACCTTGTAGAAATCCTAGATGAAGATACTTTAGATGACATAGGTAATATGGTCGTTGATAAGTTTGAAGCTGATAAAGATTCACGTGCTGAATGGGAGTCAATGTTTGAACGTGGTTTTGACCTACTAGGTCTGAAGCTGGAAGACACAAGCGAACCATTTGAGGGTGCCGCCACTGCAGTGCACCCACTACTAATTGAATCAGCAGTTAAGTTCCAAGCTAAAGCATCTACAGAACTGTTCCCATCTAAAGGACCAGTCAAGGCACAGGTACTAGGGGAAGCAACACTAGAGAAACAACAACAAGCTAATCGTGTTCAGAACTTTATGAACTATCAGGTAACAACACAGATGCCTGAATACTTCGATGAGTTTGAGCGCATGTTGTTCCACCTACCACTTATCGGTTCAGCAATAAAGAAAGTATACTATGATGCAAGTCTTGAGCGTCCTGTATCTGAGTTTGTTCCTATTGACCAGTTCTATGTATCTTACTATGCAACTGACCTACGTAGAGCAGACCGCTATACACATGTAATCTATCGTAGCCCTGTAGACTTGGCTCGTCAGATTGATGCAGGTATGTATGCTGATGTTGATTTACCTAAAGCAGGTATGCCTTCTTTGTCTGGCATGGCAGAGAAGATGGACAATGTTCTTGGTTTGTCTCCTGCCTCAGACAATGACCCACAATATGTATTGCTTGAGCAGCATTGTTATTTAGAGATACCAGAAGATGTACGGCACAAAGGTAATGTTGCCTGTCCATACATTGTAACTGTAGAACAAACATCAGGCAAAGTATTATCTATTAGACGTAACTGGGCAGAAGACGATGATAAATATGTTAAGAAAATGCACTTCACACATTACCGATATGTTCCTGGCTTTGGTTTCTATGGTCTTGGTCTCATTCACTTTCTTGGTAATCTTACTATGTCTGCTACTGCTGCTATGCGTTCATTGCTTGACGCTGGTCAGTTCGCTAACCTTCCAGGTGGTTTCAAAGCTAAAGGTGTACGTATGGTGGGTGACAATGACCCTATTGCTCCTGGTGAGTTTAAGGAGGTAGAAGCAACAGGTATGGACTTATCTAAGTCTATTATCCCACTACCATTTAAAGAACCATCGCAGACACTGTTTAATATGCTTACCTTTGTAACACAAACAGGACAAAGATTTGCTGACAGCACTGAGCAAGTGATTGCAGACAGTGGTGGCTATGGTCCTGTAGGTACAACGATGGCATTGTTAGAAGCTTCAAGCAAGTTCTTCTCTTCAATCCATAAGCGTTTACATAAAGCACAGGGTGATGAGTTTAAAATTCTAGCACGTATTGATTCTGAATACTTGCCAGATGAATATCCATATGACCTACCAGGCTTATCAGAAAAGATTCTACGTTTAGACTTTGATGGACGTATAGATATTATTCCAGTATCTGACCCGAACATTCCATCTAATGCACAGCGTATGATGCTTATCCAAATGGTACAGCAGATTGCTGCTCAGTCAGAGCCTGGCATGTTTGATATGGAAGCTATTAATCGTATGCTTCTTACAACTGCTAATGTTCCTGATGTTGAGAAGCTAATGCCTCTTAAGAAGGACGCTGTGGCTCAAGACCCAATGTCTGATATCAGGTCAGCAGCACAAGGCAAACCAATCAAAGCATTTACTGGTCAGAACCATGATGCACATATTGCAGTTAAGACTGCCTTCTTGCAAGACCCAACCAATGCAAAGAATCCTACAATGCCTCGTATTGCTGCTGCACTACAGGCTAATATTTCTGAGCATGTTATTATTAAGTACGAAGAACAACTTGGTGGTCTTATGCAACAAGCAACACAACAGATTGCTGCTAACCCAGAGATGGCTATGCAAGTACAACAACAGCTTGCCTCAGCTCCTGAACCAGAAGCAATGGTACAGGCACAAGCTGCACAGCAACTACTACAGATGCACCAGCAGATTATGCAGGGTGGTCCTATGTCTCCTGAACAACAGATGGTTCAGATGGAAGGACAACGCATTCAGGTTGAAGCACAGAAAAATCAAACACAAGCTGCCAAGGCGCAGGTTGATGCAGCACTTAAAAACCGTGCACTTGATTTGAAAGAGCAAGAGATTATGATGGATGCTCAAGAGGCAGGCATGGATAAACAATTAACCATAATGCAGAAAGAAGAAGACCGTAGTAACAAACGTGCTATCGAAGCAATGAAACTATTGGGTGACCTTCTTAAAGCACAAGATGCAAATGAAATTGAAGAATCTAAAATAGCTGGCAACTTGTTAATGGATATAATTAAAACAGGTGGTATTAATTAGTGTTATATGACGAGTTAGTTCGAGAACTACAAAAAGAAATTGAAATAATAAAAAATTCGCTTGCGTATGGAACCGCTTCAGACTATGCTAGTTATCGTGAGACAGTTGGTACGATAACAGGGATTGAGAAATCAATAGGTCTTGTAAAAGACTATCTCAACAAGTATATAGAAGAGGACTAAACAAATGCGAGCAGGCAGCAATGCACTTAAAAACGATGAGTGGATTACAGATGAAAATGTTGAAGACCCAAAAGTATTACCAGAAATTCCAGGATATCACTTACTTGTACGTCCTGTCTCTGTTAAGCAGACAACAAAGGGCGGTATTATTCTTCCTGACTCAACCAAATCGGACATGGCTTATCTTACAACAGTGGGTCGTGTAGTTAAGGTTGGTAACCTAGCATACAAGGATGACAAGTTTGATGGCAAACCTTGGTGTAAGGAGGGAGACTATGTTTGCTATGGTAAACATACAGGCGATAAGTTTTTGTATAAAGGTATCCAGTTCCTACTTATCTTTGACGATGCTGTTAAAATGGTAGTGGAAAGTGCTAAGGACTTAGACCCTACATTTAACTTATCAAATTAATTTACAGTGTTGCTATTGTGACACAGTAATTTATACTATATAATATATCACATCAGCGTTATTCGTCTTATTCGCTGAGGACGTTAAACAGGAGAATAAAAAATGTCAGAGACTGAATGGTCTACTATTACACCTAATGAAGGTGAATCCCAAGAAAAAATTGAATTTGAAATCGAAGGACAGGAAGAAGAAGCACAAGCAGAAACTCCAGAGGTCCAAGAAAAAGTAGAGGTAGAATCCGATACTACAGAAGAGGCTCAAAGTGAAGAGCAAGAAGTTCCAGAAGAAAAAGGTGTTGAAACCTCTGGTGCTCAAAAAAGAATTAGACAGCTAGTTGCTCAAAAGAAAGAGCGTGAAGCTGAGATTGAAAAACTACTAGAGCAGAACAAGCAATATCAACTTGAACTACAACAGCAAAAAGAAGAATACTTTGCAGCAGTAGGAAGTAACTTAGAAAACTCTGAGTTACAAGTTAAAGAGAAACTATCAATTGCACGTGATGCCTACAAAAGAGCTATTGAAAGTGGTGAGGCAGACCTTATCCTACAAGCTCAAGAGTATTTAAATAATGCACAGTTAGATGTTACTCGTCTAGCAGATGCAAAGAAACAATATCAAGCTCTTACTCCTGCGCAGAAGAATGCAATTGCAGAAGAGCAAATACAGGCTCAACCTCAAGCCCCTGCTGAAAACTACAATGGATATGGACTTAAAGCATATCAGTGGGCAGCAAGCAACGAGTGGTTTAATACCGACCCTATCCTTACAAATGCAGCATTAGTTATTGATGCGCAACTTAAGGAAGAAGGTTACGACCCAGAGGAAGACGAGTTTTATGCGGAAGTAGATAAGCGTCTTGCTGATAACTTCCCTAACAAGTTTGGTGCACCTGCAAAGGCTGTTGCCGAAACCCCCGTAACGAAGCCTACGTCATCGGCTTCTCAGGTAGTAGCTGGAGCCTCGCACACTTCAGCAGCCCCGTCAAGTAAAAAGGTTAAGCTCTCACAAGAAGATGTACGCCTTGCAAACAAATGGGGTATTACGCTTGAACAGTATGCCGCCGAAAAGTTGAAGGTCGAATCGGCTGGAGACGGTGAATATACAACAATTAATCGATAGCTGCGAAAGGATACATACACTTATGGCACGAAATACAACACGTGAAAGCCAGACTCGTGAACTGGAAACAAGAGAAGAAGACGATTATGAATACCGTGAACCGAACCTTTTAGATATTCCTGATTCAATTAAGAATCGTTTTGAAGACCAAGGAATGACACTTCGCTGGATACGTATATCCCTTAAAGGTGCGGATGACTACACTAACGTTGGTAAACGACTAGCCGAAGGCTGGCAGTTTGTTTCTCTTGATGAGGTACCTGAAATGGGACACACTTCTATGGTTAGAAATGAAGGTCGTTATTCAGGTACAGTTTGTCGTGGTGACTTGGCTCTTGCTAAATTGCCAATCAAACGTGCACTATCACGGCAACGACATTTTGAAAACGCTTCTGCAGAAATGGTCGAAGCAGTTAACTCTCAACTTGAGGGTGCTGGTGACCGCAGGATGCCGATTCGAAATCAAAGCAAAACTAACGTAACTAAAGGACGTTCGGCTAAATTCGATTAAAGATATTTAACGACAGCCTTGGTTACTAATTTTAAAATTTAATCTTTGAAGGAGATATAAAAATGAGTGCAACTAAACAAGCTCGTGGTCTTGTTCCTTCTCGTATTCGTGGCGCAGGTTACAACAGTGCAGGTACTAATGAGTACAGCATTGCTTCAGGTGCCGCCGCTAGCATGTACACAGGACAACCTGTTCGTGTATCAGCTGGCTACGTAGTAGCTCTTACCTCTGCTGGTGAGTCTACTGACGGTGTATTCCAAGGCTGTCGCTATGTAGAAAACGGGGAACAAAAATTTAAAGCCTATTGGACAGGCGGTACATCAGCTACCGATGCTGTTGCTTACGTGATTGACAACCCATCACAAACTTACATCATCCAGTGTAACTCTACCATCACGCAAGCTGCTGTTGGTCAGAACGTAGCTGTATCAGGTGTCGGTGGCGGTTCGACCTTTACTGGTCAATCTGCTATGGTCGCTAAAGCCTCTACTGTAGGCACAGGCGTACTAGACCTGAAAATCATTGGTGTAGTAAATGAACCAGGCAATGCCGTTGGCGATGCTTATACAAAAATTGAAGTTACTCAAGCTTTACATTCTGACAATTTCCGTCAGGTCTATGTAACTGCTCCAGTAACCTCTACAGATGGTAACTAAGGGAGATATAAAAAATGGCTATTAATAGAGCAAGTATTTCAAAAGAGCTACTCCCTGGCCTCAACGCCGTATTCGGTCTTGAGTATGGGGAAGTCTCTGACGAACATGCACCGTTGTTTGAAATTGAAAATTCAGACCGTGCATTTGAAGAAGAAGTTCTCTTCACAGGCTTCGGCACTGCACCTGTTAAAGGTGAAGGTGCTGCAGTATCATATGATGACGCACAAGAAAGCTACACAGCTCGTTACACACACGAGACTGTCGCCCTTGGCTTCGCTATTACTGAAGAAGCAATGGAAGACAACTTGTATGACACATTCGCTAAACTACGTGCCAAAGGTCTGGCCCGTGCAATGGCGAACACCAAACAAGTTAAAGCTGCCGATGTATTTAACAACGGCTTTAACACTTCATATGTAGGTGGCGATGGTAAACCATTGTTCTCTGCATCACACGCTACGATTGGCGATGGCAACCAAAGCAACCTGCTTTCTGCCGCTGACCTTTCAGAAGCATCTTTGGAAACTGCATTGATTTCAATTTCGAAAATCAAAGATGACCGTGGTATCTTGGTTGGAGCGCAAGCTGAAAGCTTACACATCCCATCAGACCTCGCATTCACTGCAGACCAAATCTTGAACTCAGCGTTGTCAACGACTGTAGTTACGAACAGCACGACTGGCGTAACGAATGTCAACGACATCAACAGCATCCGTAACCAAGGTCTAGTCCCTGGTGGTTTCTATGTGAACCGCCGCTTTACCGATACGAATGCTTTCTTCATCAAGACTGATTGCCCGAACGGAACAAAAATGTTTGTACGTTCACCGCTTCAGACTAAGATGGAGCCTGACTTCGACACAGGTAACCTTCGCTTTAAGGCCCGTGAGCGTTATGCTTTCGGTTGGTCTGACTGGCGTGGGTTCTTTGGTAACGCTGGTGCATAAGCACTAACTTACTAAAGACTAAAAATAGGAGGGCGTGGGAGTTGTATCCTGCGCCCTTTTTTAGTATAATATAGCTATTATAGTTTTTATACAGGAGCAAACAATATGTCGGCAAATCTTAGAGTAGCATATGTTACTGCCACTACTACGTTAGTTAACACAGCTGTAGATACAGTAAGCGGTGTAACCGTAACAGATACACGGATTCGGGGCGTACATGCTCAGGGTGTAGGAGAGTTTATTATTACTGGTACTTCACTAGACCCATTTGGTAACACAACAGGTGGCATCATTAAGTTTACTAATACATCTAATTCAGATATTACAGAAGCCTATCTTACAGATAACGGTGTTCGTATGGCTGGGCCTGTAGTTGTCCAGTGTCCTACCACCGCATCAACGGTAACAATCTATTATGGCTAATTACACATACCTAGTCAATGATATTATAGAAGCAACTGAGAACGAAGGTTCTGAGTTTATCTCTTATATTCCTAAAATGGTTAATCGTGTTGAGGAACGACTAACTAAGGCATTGGATGATTATGGTCTGGTAACTGCAACATCTATTACACTTACGTCAGGTACCAATACATATACTCTTCCAACAGGAACACGTATTATTAAGAATATTAATATTGAAGAAGCAGGTAGCAAAATAAATCTACTTCAAAGAACAGATGAATTTATTAATGACTACTGGCCAGTAAGCGCAGAGACAGGAACACCTAAGTATTATGCAAGGCAAACAAATAGCAACATTATCTTTGCTCCTACTGCAAGTGCTACTTATAGTGGCAAACTTGTCTATGTCGTTAAGCCAGCAGCTTTAACAAGTGCTAATCAAAATAACTATTATAGTGATTATTGCTACGATGCTTTGTTTTATGGTTGCATGATTGAAGCAACTAACTTTATGAAGAACTATACTGTTACTCAAGTATATGAACAGCAGTATCAAAATGCAGTTGAAGGACTTCGCAATCAATCAAGACGTACACGCCGTGATGACATGGAAGCTAATGCTTCTCCTGCAGGTGGTGACAATACAATTGGAGGAGGAAACTAATGAGTAGTGCTCTTATTAAAGCTTTACTTAAGCAAGGTAAAAAAGGAGCAGCTGAAAAAGATTTCGGTAAGCGTGCAGTTGCTCAGGTTATTCGCCGTGATAAAGCTAAAGCAGAAAAAGAAATGGCTAAAAGAGTTGCCGATAAAGCTGGTGCAATGCCTAGCATTAAGAAAGAAAAGATGTCTAAGCAACAAAAAGCTACTGCTGCTTTTAAACGTGCTGAAGCCAAAGCAAAGAAACTTAAAGATACTCCTCCTAAGAAACCAGTACAGGTACAGAAAGTTAAAAGCAAAGAAGCACAAGCAATGCTTGATGACGAAATGCGCCGTGAACTTAGAGGTGAAACTGTTAAGGCAAGACGTGAGCGTCTTAAGAAGGCTACTGATAAAAAGAAACAACGTAAAGCTCGTAAGTTAACTGAAGGTCGTGAGTCTAGTGAAGAGTTTGAAGCACGTATGTCTCGTGAAGCTCGTCAAGGCGGTGGTCAGGATGTGGGTCGCCGTAAAGCTAATCGTGGTTCAGCCTCTGACCCTCTATATGAATATGAGGCAGGTCAGGCATCTTCTTTCTTACGTGGTAAAGATAAACCATTCTTAGATGAATATGAAAAAGATTTGGTTGATATAGTGTCAAGAAAGAAAGGCGGTAAAGTTTCTCCTCGTGGTTGCGGCAAAGCTTTACGTGGTTATGGTAAAGCTATGAAAGGTGGTAAGTAAAATGTCCATGAGAAAAAAACTTTTAGAAGGTATAATTAAACCTAAAGGAACTAGAGCAGCTAAAGAAATAGAAGCTTCTAAAAAAAATCGTGAAACAATTAGTAGGCTTGCTAATCAAAAACGCATAGCTAAATCTGGTCAGTCTGCTGTTTTACCAGCAGCAAAAGCTTCTGTAAAAAAAGCAGTTAAAGGTTCTAACAAAGAAACAGGAAGCAAAAGAATTGTAGGTACAAATCAAATAGGTAAAAAACCTGTTAAAGAAATGACTAAGCTTGAGAAACAAGATTATGATTTTGAAGGTTTTAATAAAGGATTAAAACGTTCTCTTATAGATAAGGCTAGAAAAGGTGAATCAGCAGTATATCAAGGAACAGACTATAGCTTCATGCTTTCTGAATTACGTGGTATTAAACCCAGAGGAGAAAAGAAAGCTTTAAAAGAACGTCAAAAAGCAAATGTAGAAGAAGTAAAAAAGCGTCAGGCAGGAACAGTTAATAAAAGAGAAGGTGGTAAAATTAATACATCTAAGAGGTATAGAATGAAACCACGTAATAAAGAAACAATGTCTCCTACGGACGCAATGAGAGCTAAATTAAAAGGCAGAGTTTCTACAGGTACTTCTAAGTCGTCTCCTGCGGCACCTTCTTTAACAACTCCTAAAGAAACGTCACCTAAAAAAACATTTACTAAGAAAAAAGAATTTATGTATGGAGATAAACTACCAGAAACAAAACCTAAACAAACATTTGGTCAGGCTTTTGCAGCTGCTCGTAAAGCTGGTAAAAAAGAATTTATGTATAATGGTAAACCATATCATACACGTACAAAAGAAGAAGAAGCTAAAAGAAAAAAATCAGGAACAGTTAATAAAAGAGCAGGTGGTAAAGTAAGTAAACCTAAAGGTTGCGGTGCTGCAACACGTGGTTATGGTAAAGCAATGAAAGGAAACAAATAAAATGGTATTACCTCTATTATTAGGCGGAGCAGGTGCAACAGCAGCTGGAAAACTCTATGAAGCTTTTGAAAAAAAGAAAGACAAGAAAAAGAAAAAGGCTTACGAAGCTGGTAAAGCTGCTGGTATGGCTGCAGGCATGGAACAAGCAGGCATGGAAAATGTAGGCGGTGGAGCAGGCATGTCAGTTAATCGTAAAAAGGGCGGTAAGCTTGGTGGCGGTTCTTCATGTAAGAAAAGTATGAAGATGAAAAAAGGCGGAAAGATGGGTTCAAAACCTCGTGGCGTTGGCTGTGCACAACGTGGTTACGGGAAAGCAATGAAGTAATAATGTCTAACGCTAAAGAAACATTTTCTTTTTATCAGAAACTTGCTAAGCTAGAAGCTGTAGGTTACAAGGATAGACTTAAGAAGATGTATAAAGAACAAGGGAAGGCTACTAAAAATGGAAAAGAAAAGTAAACCTATGGTTGGCACAACTAGCAGAGGAACCACACGTGGTACTCCTGAGCAGGGTGATGCAGCATACAAACGTAATCAAGAACAAATGAAACAGTTTGATGACTACATGAAATATGTTGAAGAACAGCTTTCAGATAACCGTGGAGGCAAACGTAACTAATGCCACTTTCTAAAGGTAAAAGTCAGAAATCTATTAGCAAGAATATTAAGATGCTAAAGAAAGAAGGCCGCCCACAGAAGCAGGCTGTTGCTATTGCTTTGTCTACTGCTAAGAAGAGTAAGAAGAAAAAGAAATGACTACTTACACTAAACCTTCTCTACGTAAGTCTGTTGTTGCTCGTGTCAAAGCAGGAACAAAGGGCGGTGCAGCTGGTCAGTGGTCAGCACGTAAGGCTCAGTTAGCAGCACAGGCTTATGAGAAAGCAGGCGGTGGTTACAAGGGTGGTAAAGGAAAGAAGCAGAAATCTTTAAGTAAATGGACAAAAGAAGAATGGGGAACCAAAAGTGGTAAGCCAAGTACGCAGGGCAAGAAGGCAACTGGCGAAAGGTACCTACCAAAGAAGGCAAGGGCCGCACTCTCAAAAGCAGAGTATGCGAAGACTTCGGCAGCAAAAAGAAAAGGAACTGCACAAGGAAAACAGTTTGTTAAGCAACCTAAAGCTATAGCAAAGAAAACAAGTAAGTATAGGAAATAATAATGGCAGTAGATTATAGAGGTGAAAAGTTTTCAGGTTACAACAAACCAAAGCGTACACCTGGACATAAAACTAAAAGTCACGCAGTCTTAGCCAAAGAGGGAGAGAAGGTTAAGCTGGTAAGGTTTGGTCAACAAGGTGTCAAGGGTGCTGGGAAAAACCCTAAGACAGCTAAGGACAAAGCACGTAAGAAATCTTACTACGCTCGACACGATGCACAAGGTAAGCCTACTACAAAACTAAGTCCAAAGTACTGGAGTCATAAAGTTAAGTGGTAAGTTTCCTTCTGGAGAGAAAGGAAAAACATGGAGCCAATAACTGCAGTGCTAACAGGTATAGCACTTGTTAAGCAATCTGTAGAGTTTATTAAATCTAATATCGAAACCGTCAAAGATATTGGAGAAATTGTAGGGGCTATTGATGGATTATTAGACGGTGAGACGCAGGTACAACAAGAAAGATTTGGAAATAAAAGCATTATTAGCTCGCATAAATCAGCAGCATCTGATATAATAGATGCGAAGCTGGCGCAAGAAGCACTAAGTGAAATGCGGTCGCTAATAAATTTCAGGTTCGGACCAGATACATGGAAGACTATTGTAGACGAAAGAGCCAGAAGATTACAGGAACATAAGGAGCTAGTAGCTAAAGAACGAAAGATTAAACTACAAAAGAAAAAAGAACTTCAGAAGGTAATGACTTATGTAGGTTTGGGAGTAGGTTTTCTTTTATTAATAGCAGCTTCAATATTTGGATATATAGAATTAGCATAATGATAAATAGGTCTAGTGTCAGTCAGCAAGTTAGTAAACCTGGAAGAAAGGTAGGTGGTCCGAAGAAGAAGCGTTCAACCAGCCCTAAGAGTCCAAGAGGTTCTAAGGGACATATTAGAACTAGCTTGTCGGCTGGCCCTAGGCAAAAAGCAGCGAGACGACCATGATTATAAATAGTAAATGCCAGCAGCCTAACTATAGCTGGCTAAAGTTAAAGAATAAAGAACAGTTTAAAATACACCATGTATGTTTTGGATGTTCAGAAAGACCTTGTAATAAAGAGACATGTCAGTGTGACTGTCATAAGAAGGAGAAGTAAATGGCAACATCAGGTACATATAGCTTTAGCATGGACATAGATGAAGTAATCGAAGAAGCTATGGAGATGATTGGTGGAGAAGCTACACTTGGTAATGAACCAAAGTCTGCTCGCCGTTCTATTAACTTACTTCTACAAGACTGGCAGAACCGTGGTATTCAGCTATGGACTGTGGGTACAACTACTGTTACTGTAACTACAAGTGTTACATCTTATACTCTTGGTAATGAGAATGTAGATGTACTAGAAGCAGTAGTAAGTCGTAATGGTATTGACCTACAACTTGAGCGTATTAGCATGGAGGAGTATCTCAAAGTTCCACGTAAAGGGCAGACAGGTCGTCCTACTCAGTTTGCTGTACGCCGTGAGCGTGATGCGTCTAAAGTATTTCTATGGCCTGTACCAGAAAATAGTACAGATAAAATTAAGTTTGAAACATTTAAATACTTTGAAGATGTAACAAGGTCTTCACAGACTGCAGATATATCTCGTAGGTTCTATCCTTGCTTAACTGCAGGTACAGCTTACTTCATGTCAATGAAACGTCCTGGCGTAGACCCTGGGCGTATTACTATGATTAAACAAGAGTATGAAGAAAGACTTATGAGGGCACAGGAGGAAGACAAGGAACGTGCAAGTATGTTTATACTTCCTCGTTTAAGGTAATTATTATGGCAGCAAGAAGAACATTAGGTCTATGTGATATCTGTGGGTTTAGATATCCATTAAAGAGTTTAAAGAAAAATAGTTATGGTATGATGGTTTGTTCCATGGACTACGAAGGTAAATATGATTTGGTAAACCATCCACAGAATAGGATAGCTAAAGTTTCAGATGACGAGAATGTTAAAGACGCAAGACCTCAAGTACCATCAATGGTTTCTGCAGTTCCCGTATCAGCTTGGTTGCCTCCATATCCGTAGGGAAGTAAATGGCAAAAGGAAAACATGTTAGAGCTGAGTGTGATATTTGTGGGTTTGCTTATAGAAGGAGCTTACTACGTAAGAACAGCTATAACTTATGGGTATGCCCAAGTGATTGGGATGGTGGATATGATAGAGTTAACCACGCCCAGAACAAGTCGCCTGACTTAAGAGACAATAGTCAGTATGTAATAAACGCACGACCCGACCCTAACATTGATAGGAATATTAAATGGGAAGATGCAACTGAAGTTTATACCACTATTTATCAGTGGGAACTTGTAGATAAAAGGTGGAATACAGTATAATGACAGACTTAACTGGTAAACTAATTGCTAACTCCTATAAAGACCTTCTCACTATTAACTCTAGTGCAACAAATGAAGGTGTTGATGGTACTCTTCGTAGAGTACAGGATGGCTCAGGAACTAATACTGCATTAGAACTTTCTCAAAACGCAGCTAAGATTTACGGTGATGTAGACATTACTGGTACACTAGATGTAGCAGCAATTAATCTTAATGGTTTAGATGTCAGTGCTATTAATGTAGTAGACCTTTCTGCTACTAATATTAATACAACAAACATCACAGTAAATGGTGACGGTGTAGCTACAAGTGCTGCACTTACATCTGTTGAAGCAATTATCTCAAGTAACATTGTATTTGTTCTTAATGCACAGGCATCTGTGCTAGGTGTATTAGCAAGCTTAGCAGCTGTAGATACTAACTTACAAAGTAATATTAATCAGGTATCAGCTGTAGCTGCTCAGAATACAGTACAAACAAGTATCAATGCTGTACAGATAGGATTAGCTCAAACATCTATTGCAGCTAATGCTTCAGCTATTCTAGCTAATACTTCAGCTATTGCTCTTAATGCTACTGCTATTAATAATGTATCAGCTGCACTGGTATCCACCTCTGGCGTTTTAACAACTAATATTAACACAGTTTCAGCAGGGTTGTCAACAGCTAATGTTAGCATTGCGGCAAATAGTTCTGCAATTGCTGTAAATTCTGCGGCGATTACATCTATTAATGGAGTGATAGGAACTTTAGCAAGTGCTGGTACATCTGCCACTTTAGAAAGCCGTATAGCTGCTGTAAGCTCTACAATGGCAACAAGTATAGCTAATAGTAATTCTGCTATTACAGCCTTATCTGCTACACTTGAAAGCCGTATAGATACTGTAAGCTCAACTATGGCTACAAGCATTAGTAATAGTAACTCTGCTATTACTGCCTTATCTGCAACTATGGCTACAAGTATTAGTAATAGTAATTCTGCTATTGCTGCCCTATCTGCAACTATGGCTACAAGCATTGCCAATCATCTGCCTCTAGCAGGTGGGACAATGACTGGTAACCTTATTTTAAATGCTGACCCCACAGTAGACCTTGGTGCTGCTACTAAACAATATGTAGATAATCTTACTGCAGCAGGCATTCACTTCCATGAGGCAGTTCGATTTGAACAGCCAGGACCAGTATCTGCTACTTATGATAATGGTACAGATGGTGTAGGTGCTACGCTGACTAATGCAGGCACACAATCTATATTAATAGTTGATGGTGTAACAGCTGTTAATGATGACCGTATTCTTATTTATGAACAAGTGTCAGCTACACAAAATGGTGTATATGTAGTTACAACTATTGGTTCACCTAGTACTAACTGGGTACTTACACGTTCTTCAGATACAAATACTGCAGGACCTGGTTCTTCTACTCAACTAGATTCAGGCTCTTATTTCTTTATTACTGAGGGTAATACAGGAGCAGGTGAATCTTATATCTGTAACGTAGATACATCTATTGTCTTTGGTACTACTGATATTACATTTGTACAGTTTAGTTCAGCTATACAGTATACAGCAGGAACTAACATTAACATATCAAATGACCGTATTATTTCTACATCAGGTGTACCTACTAATGCTGAGTTAGCTGCAGTCTCTGCAACATTGGCTACAAGCATTGCTAACGTATCTGCTACATTAGAAGGTAGGATTGCTGCAGTTTCTGCGCTTATTCCTACATCATTAACACAACTTGGTATTAGTGATGGAACAGCTGGTCAATATTTACAAACAGATGGTAACAATGTATTTACATTTGTCTCCATAGCAGCAGGAGGTGGCTCTGGAACAGTAACAAATATTAAAGCTGGTTCTAATATCTCTATAACAGAGGCAGGGACTACAGTTACTGAGACAACTACAAGTGCCACTATTGCTGTGACTGCTAGCCCTACATTCTCTAGTGCAGTAATTACTGGTGACTTAACAGTTGATACAAATACATTATATGTTGATAGCGCAAATAATAATGTTGGTATTGGTACTATAACTCCAAATACTTTGTTGGACGTAGAGTCAAATACAGCATCAGAAATTAGAGCTGTTAGAGATGGTGGAAGGTCTGTCAACATTTATGCTGATGGAGTAAATGCAATACTTGGGTATAATACTGGAGAACTAAGAATCGGTGAAACCACCAGCACCATTTCTTCTAATTTTACAGAACGTATGCGCATTGATAGCAGTGGAAATGTTGGAATTGGTATTACATCCCCAAGTGCTGACTTGCATTTGTTTAAAACAACTGGTGACGTTGGTATTAATATCCAATCAAGCGCAACAATAAACGCAAAAGCATTTATTAACCTTTATGGAAGGGATGGGTCAAACGTCAACCAGATTTGGAAGATTGAGAATAATGCACATGCTTTAACATTTAATGATGATGGCACAGAGCGCATGAGACTTGAAACAGATGGTGACCTACATGTCGATGGTAACGTAGTTGCTTACTCTACTACTATATCTGATAAGCGTCTTAAGAAAAACATCCAACCTATTGAAAATGCCTTGTGGAAAGTAAGCCAAATCAATGGCTGTACCTTTACATATCTTAAAGATGACCGTAAAAGCGCAGGCTTGATTGCTCAAGACCTTGAGAAAGTTTTACCATCTGCTGTTATTGAAGACAAGGCAGTATTCCATGGGGAAGAGGGAGAGACTTATAAGACTGTACAGTATGACCAAGTTATTGGTTTGCTTGTAGAAGCTATCAAAGAGTTGAATGCTAAAGTTGAAAGGTTAGAGAATGGCTCTTCCAGCTAGCGGCCAAATAACATTAAATGAAATACATGTTGAAGCTGGTGGTACATCAACTACTGAAGTTACTATCAATGATGCAGATGTTCGTGCGCTTATTGGTGCATCATCTGGTCAAGCTAACTTATCCTTTGCAGACTTTTATGGTGCGAGTGCCACTGTAACAATTAACATTACTCTTACAGGTAATACTAATAACTATAATATATTTAATAGTAAGGGTGGTACATATGTTGCAGGTAAGACAATAGTTAATCTAACTATTAACTCTGGTGTTACAGTTGGTTCTACCTCTACAGGTACTTATGCCTTAGATACAGGAACTGGTTGGGCATCTGGTGATGTAATTAATATTGTAAACAATGGTACTGTTAAAGGCCGTGGTGGTAATGGCGGTAAGGGTGGGGATGCTGCGTATGGTGTGTCTGTTCAAAATGGTGCTGCAGGTGGAACAGGTGGTCCTGCTTTCCGTGCGCAGTTTGCCTGTACATTCACAAACAACGGCTCTGTCTATGGCGGTGGTGGTGGCGGTGGTGGAGCTGGTGGACGTTATTTTAGTACTTCTGTAGGTAAAGTCACTACTTTTTATGTAGATGGAGGAAACGGCGGTGGCGGTGGAGCTGGTGTAAACGGAGGTAGCGGAGGAGGAGGAGGAACTGCAAGCGGTGGTCCTAATGGTACTATTCGAACAAATGGCAACTCAGGCTCTAATGGTACTTCAACAGCTGGTGGGGCTGGAGGAACTAGTGATAACCTTGGTGGTGGCGGTCTTGTTGGAGGTGCTGGTGGTGGTTTAGGAGCTAACGGTTCAGCAGGGACAGCCAATACTTTTAATAATACTACAGCAGCTACACCAGGAGCAGGAGGGACACGTGGATTCTATCAAGTAGGTGCAGCAAGTATTAATGGTGGTTCTGGTATAGGTGGAACAGTAGGTGGTAGAAGTTCTTAGTTGACATTAATTAATATAAAGGTTATAATAGTAAGATGAATTATAAAATACATGTATCAGGTTATATTGAAGAAACACAACAATTGCTTGTATCTTTTTCTAGTGATGACACAAAGCTTGAAGCTAAAGACTATCAGTCTATGGCTTTTGATATTGTACCTTATGGTGATATAAGCATTGAAGAAATTTTAAAGAATATCGCTAGGCAAGCTCCTACTGTTTGTCAAGACATTGTTACTTATGAATCTATTACGAATAACGATAAGAAATCAGAAGAGTTTAGAAATTTAATTGGACAGAGTTTTGATTATGATATTTCTGATTTATTTATACTAGATAGAGCAGTAATAGAAAAAGAGTTGACTAAAGATGTAAAGGAAAGCGAAGAAATATAATGACTGTTGAATCTACTATTACTTTTGAAACTCCAGAAAATACTGATAATATTATTTTAGTAGCTGCTGCTTTTAATATTCAAAAGGGACAGTTTATGAGTAGGGATGATGCTCGTGATATCCCGCATAATAAAACAAAGATAATAAATCATCCTACTATTTCTGGATTAATTAAGACGGGTGAAAATCATCTTATGACTAAAGGTCGCATACGTATGATTTTTACACTAGATAAAGATATAACGACAGAACAGATTCAAAATTATATTACATATATTGAATCAGATTTAATTAATGGTAAGGCTATTTATGTAGAAGCAGCTAATGAACTACATGTTTTTTATACAGCAATATATGCTCAGGAAACATTTAGAGAGTTTAGTGTTAAGTATGCACCATTGTCTACTAAAGCTAAAATGATTTTCCATGAGGGAAGTGATTTACTTTGCTGTCTTAGAATAGATGGTGAGCCTGAGGCTTGGACTACAGAGTATAGAGATATTACTAATACGGCTACGATAGATAAGAAGGGTAACTTATGTTATGTTGTGTTTAGTACTGATGTTTCTTCTGGTAATAAATCTTTATCTCGTGGTAAAGCATATAAGTTAACCTCAGATACTATTGATATTACTGTATCTGAAAATACTAAAGTTGTGAGAATGTATCGTGATTAATTTTATTAAAGCAGTTTATCATTGCAATAAACTAAGAACAGATAAACCAGAAGATAAACCTAAGAGAGTTTCTAAAATAATAAATCTATTTGGAACAAAGAGATACTTAAAGAAACGTGCTAAGTTTTTTTCTAATCCAGAAAATACAGAGTTATTATATCGTAAAAAAACTTTATACACATTGCTTAAAGATTATAAACAATTTCGTAAGTATAAAGAAGGAACTTTAGGAAAAGAACTTTATAATTTTTTAAGTTCTGAAGAAGTTGATTATGCTAAAGCAATAGCAGACTTTGCAGGTTTTAATGATGAATATGGCAAACGTGAGAAAAGCATGCACGATATTATACATGTTGTCTTTGGTTATAGTCGCTCTCGTTTTGGAGAAGGAGCCACATTAATTACAGATTATTGGCAGGGTAATTCTTTTGGATTTGCTTTTATTACTTTACTAGCCCTTGCTAGACAGAGCATATTACAGCCTTCAGCTGCCCCTATAATCTTTACTGCGCTTAAAGATATATATATAAGACAACAAGGTATAGGCTTACATTTATACCCTTTTGAAGATAATTTAAAGAAAGATATAAATCAGGTACGAAAAGAACTAAGGATACCTAATAAAGGAAAAGCTACGCATCTTCTTGATAAGTATTCTTCATGGGGATGACATTGTTTATTTCAGAGTTTTACTGTATAATATAACAATATATTTTACATTTAGCTTATAGGATAATAATAACATGCAAGAAGAAACAAAACAAGTTATAGATGTAACAGCAGGCGGCGTAACACTAGGGGCATATTTTGCCTGGATACCAGAGGCCACTGCGGTTGCTTCACTTGTCTGGGTACTTCTACGTATTTGGGAAACTGAAACAATTCAGAAATTAGTAAATAAAGAATAGGATAAAAAGATGGCATCAACATATACTTCACGTATTAGGCTGGAAAAACAAGGTGATGGTGAAAACGCTAACACATGGGGATTAAGACTTAATCAAAATACTATTGACATGGTTGATGAAGCTGTAGCTGGTTATGAAACCATTAGTGTTGATACTTTATCTTCTATTACATTAACTAGCAATAATGGCACAGAAGACCAATCAAGAAATTTTGCATTAAGATTTACAGGAAATTTAAGCGCAACCTGTACTGTCGTTGCTCCTGCTTCAGAAAAAGTTTACTTTATAAGCAATGAGACAACAGGTGACCAAGACATTATAATTAAATCAGGTAGTGCTTCTGAAACTATTTCTGTAGGAAAGCCTGCTTTAGTTGCCTTTGATGGTACAAATTCTGTTAAACTTCAAGATACAATTAATCCTCCTGAGTTTGAATCAGGAACATCTTTGCTTTTTTATCAAGCAGCAGCTCCTACTGGATGGACAAAGCAGGTTATTAATGATAAAGTTCTCCGTGTAGTTAGCGGCTCTGGTGGCAGCACTGGTGGTACTACAGCTTTTAGTACAGTTTTTTCTTCAAAAACTCCAGCTGGCACAGTGGGTGTTACTGTATCTGGTCACGCTCTTACTGTTTCACAGATACCTGCACACAATCACCAATGGTATATTGGTACAGGTGGTGGTAGTGGTGCTAATTCTACTATTGATTTTTTCTTTGGCACACCTACTTCTTCATATAATAGTAGTGGTTCACCGTCAGGTTTTACAGGTGACCCAGATTACAACAGTTATTATACAGGCGGAGTAAGAAATTTAGGCGCAGCTTCTACACACACACATAGTGCCACAGCTACATTTACTGGAACAGCATTAGACTTTGATGTTCAATATGCAGATGTTATTATTTGTACAAAGGATTAATAAATGAAATTAGAAGTTAAGGACAACTGTCCTATAAATAATTTTGAGCCATGCAAAAAACTTGAATGTGCTTGGTTTATTCAAATAAAAGGTACCAATCCTCAAACTGGTGAAGAGGTTGAAGACTGGGGCTGTTCTATAGCTCTCTTACCTATTCTAGTGATTGAGAATGCTAGGCAGTCTGGGCAAACAGGAGCAGCAGTTGAAAGCTTTAGAAATGTAATGGTTAATCAGCATAAAACACTTTTAGAATTAGCAAGTTCTGGAGAAGTTGAAACAAAACTTATTAAATAATGGCATCAACAGATTCAACATTAACTACATTAAAGTTTCTTCCAGGGTTTAATAGGGAGAGTACTAGATATGCTGAAGAAGGTAAATGGTATGATGGCAACCGTGTACGTTTTCGTGAAGGTAAACCAGAAAACTTAAGAGGTTATAGTAAGTTTAGTGAAGATATTATTAATGGCATTGCTCGTGATATGCTTTCATGGACAGACAATGAGACACGTCCTTATATTGGTATAGGTACAAATTCTTATTTATATATCATTCAAAACGAAACTCAATATGATGTTACTCCTATTGTGACAGCAGTTTCTATTTCTGGTAACTTTGAAACATATACAGATAAAACATTAGTACGAGTAAGTATTAATAATAATACAGTATCTACAACAGATAGAATTGAAATCAGCGGCCTTGCAACTATTGGTGGTAATTTAAATATTAATGGTATCTCAACTGTTGTTAGTGTATCTGGTATTAATAGCTATTATATTGATGCAGGAGTTACTGCAAGTTCTGCTTCCTCAGACCAAGGAACTACTGGTATTATATCTAACTTTTTAAATACACAGGAATCAAACGCTATTCAAGGACTTGGTTTTGGTGCTGGTGTTTATAATGCTGGTGTTTCAGTTAGTGGTGGAAGAGGCTGGAATGACCCTGCTACAGAAAGTAATATAACATTTCTACCTACTATGTGGAAACTAGATAACTGGGGTGAAGACTTAATGGCTTTACGCCGTGGTGGTCAAATCTATTATGCAGATATTGATGCTTCTCTTGTTCCTACTCGTTCGACACTTATTACTGCCTCTCCTACTGCCACAACATTCTTAGTGTCTCCTAATGATAGACATGTTATTTGTTATGGTGCTAGAGAGTTTGCGGTTACAGTAGGTGAAGGTATTAATCCAATGTTAGTTCGTTGGTCAGACCAAGAAGACTTTACAAACTGGACACCAAGTATTACAACTACTTCTGGTGAGGTAGTTCTTGCTGAAGGCTCTAGGATTGTAGGTGCTAATCGTTCACGTAATGCTATTAACATTTGGACAGACAGAGCAATGTATACTCAATCTTTTGTTGGTCCACCTTTTATCTTTACATTTACTCAAGTAGGTTCTAACTGTGGTCTTATAGGACAACATGCCGCTATTGATTATGATGGTGTTTCTTACTGGATGGGTGAGAATAACTTCTATGCTTTTGATGGTCGTGTACAAACAATGCCATGTACCATACGCCGTAAACTCTTTGAAGACTTTAACTCAACAAACAAAGAGAAAGTATATGCAGGTATTAATGCAGAGTTTAAAGAAATCATTTGGTTATATCCATTAGCTAATAGCCCTGAACCTAATGCCTATGTTATTTATAATGTAGAAGAAAGAACATGGGTATATGGTAAGTTGTTTGCTGATGGTATTGTAACTACATTTAATGATAGGATTATATATCCAAATACACTAACAACTGGATACACTTCGGCTACTGCTTCTTCTTATGTTTGGAATAATGAACCTGATGATTTATACACAGGTGATGGAAAAGCATTGACTTCATATGTTGAATCAGCTGAGTTTGACCTTAATGAAGGTAAAGAACTTATGTTCATGGACAGGATTATCCCTGACTATACTTTTGATTTAGGTGAAACAGTTAAGATAGAACTTACTTTAAAAGATTATCCTAATGGAGCAAAGAAAGTAAAAGGTCCATATACTATAGGACAGAACACAACCAAGGTAGATTTAAGGGCTAGGGGTAGACAAGCAAGTGTTAAGCTTTCTGCTACCAATACAGGAGGCTGGCGTTGGGGTAGTGTCAGGTTGTCTTTACAACAGGATGGTAATAGATAATGGCTACTTATCCCAGATTTCCACGGTTTCTTACTATTAATACACTAGATGATTTCTATAGAGTTATTAGTACATATACTAATGAGCTTACTCGTGAACTTGATTTAGAGGATGCAAAGCAAACATCTGCACCTAGTACCAAGATATACACTGTAACATCTATTACAGAGATTGGGCGGCCTTCTGCAGGAGATGTCGCCTATTCTACTAGCTCTTCTATCTTTAGAGGATACACAACCACAGCCGCAGGGTGGGTAGATTTTAATTAAAGGTATGGTATAACAACAACAAATATAGTATAATAAAGGCAATTAAATAAGGGAAACTAATATGGCATACGGACAAAATATGAAGGCACCTATGGCAGGTATCACAGGTCTCGCAGCTTTAAAGGGCAGGCAGGGTGACAATACATTAGTGCACGTTAATCCTACAGAGTTAAAAGCATTAGATAACATGGCTCCTGGCGGTCTTACACGTAATCCATATACAGGTCTTCCTGAAGCCTTTAAGCTTAAAGATATTCTACCTGCTCTCGGTGCTGTAGCTGGTGCTGCGTTTCTTCCAATGATGATTCCTGCTTTGGCTGGTGGTTCAGCCTTAGCTGCTGCTGGTGCTGCTGGTTTAGGTGGTGCTGCAGGTACTGCTTTAGCTGGTGGTAATAAAGAAGAGATTATAGGCTCTGGTCTTATGTCTGGTGCTACAGCAGGTTTAGGTTCTTATTTGTCGGGTGCTGGTAAAACTGTAGGCGGTTTAGAAGATGCTGCTTTTGATAAGGCGTTAGGAGCGCAGGGAATAACTGACGGCGGTGTTACGGCTACACAAGCACAGTTAGACCTTGCTAATACAGCTGCTAGTCAAGCAGGTAATAAAGCTATATCGGCTGGTATTCCTACACAAGCTGAAATAGCTGGAAGAACAACACTACAACAAGCAACAGCAAATGTAGGTGGTCTTGGTGGGGCAGCAACTACAGGCTTAGCTGCAATGGCTCCAATGATGGCTCCAGAACAACCAGAAGAAGAACAGTATCAAGGTCCTATTCAGAGCATTGAAACAAAACAAACACCTACAGCCACTAGAGAAGACATCGATAAGTACATTAGACAGGGTGGCGTAACTCCACAGTTCTTTCAATCTACTGTCACAACACCTGGGATTTACAGAGCAGAGGGTGGTTCTGTAGCTCCTACTAGTGGTGAGATGTTTTCTGGTCTGGTACAAGGAAAAGGAGATGGTATGTCTGATGGGGTAGCCTTTGAAGTAGTTGGTGACCCTGATGTTGGAACAGCTATGTTAAGCCCAGATGAATATGTAATGGACGCACACACAGTCGCAGCTCTTGGTAACGGGTCATCCGATGCAGGTGCTGCTAAATTAGATGAATTTAGAAAAGCTTTGAGAGAGAAAGTCTATGGTAAGGAGAGCCAGC
>Ga0209953_1000177_pt1 | contig 24896 bp, 26 predicted proteins | sample SalPonred_H2O_MG_FD_185713 | JGI IMG/M metagenome (GOLD analysis project Ga0209953, IMG submission 185713) | Salt pond water microbial communities from South San Francisco under conditions of wetland restoration - Salt Pond MetaG... | ecosystem: Environmental > Aquatic > Non-marine Saline and...
ACTGTTCATGTTGACCGTGGTGCTGACGTTTGTGGCGTGCTTTCAGACGCTGGGCACGTTAATGGCGGTTGGTCTTTTGATGTTGCCAGCGATCGCCGCACGCTCGTGGTCAAGGGATATTCCCAAGTCGTGTGTCCTGGCAAGCCTGTTTGCCATGGTCAGTGGCTTAATCGGCTTGTTGCTCTCGTATCACGTGGGTCTGCCCTCGGGACCCGCGATTGTAATGACAGCGGGTGTGATCTACCTGGTGTCGCTGCTATTTGGAACCAACGATGGCTTGTTGTTAAAGCTGATACCGATTGCCCGCCATCGCGAATCTTAGGAGGAACTATGTTCAATGCACTATCAAAAACCTTAGCGGCTTTTGCTGCAACGATGATCGCAACCGCACCTGCGGTCAGCCAAACCACAGATCCGCAGCCACTGAAAGTTGTAGCGAGCTTTTCTATTCTTGCTGACATGGTCAAGCAAGTCGGGGGTGACTATGTATCTGTCACATCGCTCGTGGGTCCCAACGAAGATGCGCATGTGTTTGATCCAAGTCCGGGCGACGCTCGTGCATTGGCCGCTGCCGACGTGGTGGTGATCAATGGTCTGCACTTTGAAGGCTGGATTGATCGCTTGATCAAATCGTCTGGCTTTAAAGGCAAACTCGTGGTGGCAAGTGATGGCATCGTGCCCATCGATGTGTCGCACGACAACCACGACGACCATGACAAGCACGACCATGACAAGCACGACCATGACAAACATGCTCATGACAAACATGCTCATGACAAACATGCTCATGACAAACATGCTCATGACAAACATGCTCATGACAAACATGACCACGGCGACACTGACCCGCATGCATGGCAGAGTCTAGACAATGCACGCGTTTATGTGCAAAACATTCAAGATGCACTCGTAGAAGTCAGGCCTGACAATGCCGGTGATATCGTTGCACTGACAGACATCTATTTGCAGCAGATTGACGCGTTGAACCAAAAAACCAAAGACCGGTTTAATCAGATTCCTAAAGAAGATCGTCGCGCGATCGTGTCACATGATGCATTCGCTTACTTTGGCCGCGAATATGGCGTGGAGTTCTTCAGCTTGCAGGGATTGACCACGGAGCAGGAGCCGTCTGCTGCCGATATTGCGCGACTGATTCGTGAAATCAAGAAAGACAATATCCGCGCGCTTTTTGTTGAAAACATCAGTGATCCCCGACTGCTAAAGCGGGTTGCCGAGGAGACTGGTACGCGCATTGGTGGCGAGTTGTACTCAGGCGCTTTGTCCGCACCGGGTACCGAGGCTGACACGTATCTGAAGATGTTTGCCTACAACGTCGATGTGATCTGGCATGCGCTCAAACCCTGATGGTTTGTTGAGTTTGTGAGGTTTGTGTGTGGTGTGCGTTGTGTATCGGCTTGCGAGGCTCCGCTTAGTTCAGGGCCCCGTATTGCCAAGCCGCGCTAAAGAGCAACAGGCCAAACAGCAGCACAGCGATTGAGGCGGCGCCTTGCAAGGCGTTGCCGATGATCTGACCCCATGCACGCCCTTGACCGCCGCCGGCGGCCTCGGCCATCCGCCCCACTCCTAGGGACATCATGGCCAGGGTCGCCACTGTTAAGCCTGTGCCCAATCCCATCGCGAGTGCTGCCGCAATACCCGCCACAAAAAACTGCTGCGACAAGGCAAACACCAACACCAAAATAGCGCCTGAGCAGGGTCTCAAACCGATCGCCACAATCGCACCCCAGGCCTTGCGCCAATTCAGCTTGCCGGCGATCTGACTCGGATCGGGCATGTGTACATGACCGCACCCGCAAGCATCGGCTTCTACATGATCTTCATGGTGATGTTGGTGGTCGTGGTTGTGATCGTGGTGGTCATGATCATGTGAATGTCCATGACCGCGGTTGGATATTCGCTTGATGAGGGGTTTGACGATGTGTTTAAACACCAGCCAGGCACCCAAGCCAGATAGCAATGCATAGGCACCAAGCTCCAGCCACGCGGTCACCTCATTCAGCACAGCACCGGTGACGTTCAGAATCCCCGCGGCAATGCCCACCATCGCAATGGCCACAAGCGCTTGCACCAAAGATGAGGCAAACGCCAAGATCGCTCCATTGCGCACGGTTTCACGATTAGCCAATACATAAGCTGACAAGATTGCCTTGCCGTGCCCCGGGCCCAACGCATGAAACACACCGTAAGCAAATGACAGACCGAGTAAGCCCCATGCTTGCCATCCATCGGCTTTCCAGGCGCGCACCGCGCCGGTGAGTTCGCGGTAGAACTCGGATTGCCAGATGGCGATCTGCCCCGTCCATTGCGCCAGCCAGCCGCTAGAAACAGTCGGCAGGCGTTGCTCAGGCACGGCAAACGGGTGGGGAGACTGCGCCAGTACCGAGGCACTAACGAGCAGCAGCATGAGAGCCACCGCCCACAGCAGGATAGGTTTGCTGTGACCTGCGGCGTACGGTTTTACTGGCACGTGAGCACCACTCGGTGTTGCAAGGTTTGAGTCACTGCCATCAAGTCATCTGGTAGTTCGGTGACATCCGGTCCGATGGCAGCCAGACGTTGGGCGGTTTCCATGTCCAGACGTTCGGGGCGTTGATAGTTGGCATCACAGCGCTCGGGTGCGGCCACCATGGAAATCGCATCATCTGCCTCAAAACTGTAGGCGACATAGAAGGTGGGGTCTGCTACTGACACCACCAGCGGCTTGTCAGCTGGCGCCAGAGGTTCAAGTAACGGCAACTCAAACCGTAGCGACATTTGTTCTGTTGCTGTGTCCCAGTCGACCCGCACCCGTTGTGCTGGGGCAGTAGGTACCTCTCGCTTGCCATAGGTAATGCGGGTGAAGTAGTGCGACATGGGGTCGGCAAGGGCTTCTATCCAGGATTGACCTATTTTGTCGAGCTCTTCTTGTGGAGGGCGGTTGTCACTGGTGGCAGGCAACCCTTGTTTGGCGTAGCTTGAGAACATTTCATCAAACACCCATGTTTGCGTCACGCCGGTGACTTGACCTTGGGCATTGAAATTCAGCTGCGCTTTGGCCTCTACCCACATGTGGGGATGAGCCAATGCGACCATGGGCATGAACAAAAGTGCCATCAAAAACAATGTGGCGATTCCGTTGCCCCAAGCTTTTGGGTGTCGCACATTTGGGTATCGCGCACTTGGGTCTTGAACACTTAGGTATGGCTTAAACGCCCCCATCTCGGTACCTCGCACCAATCGATTCATCTATCTATAGACAGTATGGCACGCCACAAGTTTCCTGCGCTTGATCAGCCGCACGACTCGTTAGGGTTTGGGGTCGGCAGAGGGGGGTCTGGATGTTGACTCGGTCGCCTCTGAGGCTTCTTTGCGGTTGGCGCGAGGATGAGCGGCATCGTAGACCGAGGCTAAATGTTGGAAGTCCAGTTTGGTGTAGACCTGCGTCGTTGAAATGCTGGCGTGCCCGAGCATTTCCTGCACCGCACGCAAGTCCTGCGCAGACTGCAGCACATGGCTAGCAAAGCTGTGACGCAACACGTGTGGGTGGACCCGGGTGGGCAAGCCCGCCGCTTGCGCTAAGGCAGCCAACCGTTGCTGGATCACGCGCGAGTGTATGCGCCTGCCACGTTCGCCAACAAACAGGGCAAACTCGTCTTGCGCGGCACTGCCGGGCTTAACAAAGGAGGCTCGCACGTCAAGCCAGTGTTTGATGGCTTGAGCCGCTTGTTGACCTACCGGGACCGTACGGCGTTTGCCGCCTTTCCCTAGTACGTGCACCTCTTGCTCAGAAAGGTCTACCCAGCTACTGGACTCATAGCCATCAACGTGGCTGTATTGAGTATCTAGCGCAACCAGCTCGCTTAGTCGCAAACCACTGGAGTAGAAGAGCTCAAACATGGCGCGATCGCGTTTTGTTAAGGGTTCACTTGAGGCGATCAACGCACTGTTGTCAAGCAGGGCTTGGGTTTGATCAACCGACAAGGCCTTGGGTAGGCTACGTCCGGATTTGGGTGGTTTGACATCTTGTACAGGGTTTAGCGTCAAGCCGACCAATGGGGCCCACCAGCTGTAGAACCCGCGCCAGGATGCCAAAGCGCGCGCCAGGCTGCGTGGCTGGTAGCCTTGTGCATGTAGCTTGCTCATGAACATGCGTATGTGGCGCTCAGCTATGTCTTTGAGTTCTAGCCCATCGGCCAGATTCACGAGCAACCCGAGATCGCGCTCGTATGCCGATAGCGTGTGCTTGGCGTAGCGACGCTGTGTGGCTAGATAACTTAACCACTGGCGCATGGGCTCAGGTAAGGTGACCGGCGTGCCCATGATGTTTGGTGTGCCTTGGGTCAAGTGGCCATCGGCAAGCGGCCAATGGCAGCTGAAGCCAAGCGACCAATCGTCTCAAGGAAGGTGGTGCCCATGTCACTGGTAAAGCGCTCAGCATCGTCTGAACCCAGGAGCAACAAGCCGACAGTGGGGGCTGTGTTTGCGTGGCCGTGACGAATGGGGATCATGGCCAATGAAGCGGGTTGTGCCTGCAACCAACTAGCAACGCTGAAATCCTTGTTCGGTCCGCAATATGGTGCGCTTAAGCTCATTGCGAATTGACGCGCGTCATCATCGATGGGGGCGCCCACGCCTTCAGGCGCGATGGCAAGGTTCCATAGACGCATGGTGACATCAGACAGTTCAAATACGTCAGCCAAGCCTGCGATGATGTGGCCCGGAACTGACTGCGCATCATCGGCCGCCACGAGAATCTCGCACCAGCTTGTGAGCTTGTTGGCCACCGATTCGTTAAAGCTTGCTTGATGACTCAGAGCCGCCAAGCGCATCTCCAAATCCTTCTGGCGATCACGCAAGGTCATGATTTGTCGTTCGCCAAGCGAAATGGCGCGTGACTGATTGGGGTGTGGCACCGTCAGTGCGGCAAATAACTCCGAATGCGCCGTAAAAAAATCTGGGTTGGCTTGTAAGAACCGGGATACGGCCAGCGGGCTCAATGTGTCACTCATAAGACTCACTCAAACGTTGGAAGGGCTTTAACCAAAGCATCGATATCTAATTGTCCTTCAAAGACGGTGGTGGCAGGCCCGGTCATGCATAACGTCTGCCCATCCCAATCAATGGTGAGTTCACCGCCTCGGGTTTGCACGGTTACCGGGGTTTGCAATAAGCCTTGTCGAATACCCGCAGCCACGGCTGCGCACGCGCCAGTGCCGCAAGCCAATGTCTCACCCGCGCCCCGCTCATACACCCGCAAGCGGATGTGATGGGCATCAATGACCTGCATAAACCCCACATTGACGCGATTGGCGAACCGCGCGTGGCTTTCAATAAAAGGCCCCAGCGTTGCCACGCCCGCGGTTTGTACATCATCGACCAATAGCACCGCATGTGGGTTGGAGATGGCCACAACCGAAAGCCAGACGGATTGATCGGATTGGTCTAATTGGTCTAAAGGCAAGCGATATTGGGTATCAACACCAACCGATTGGGTGGCAAGTCCGCTGGCATCAAACGGCAAGGCAGCCGGCTCAAACCGGGTGCCTCCCATGTCAACGCGCACTTGACCATCGTCCAATGCTGTCAAGGTGATCAGGCCAGTGGCTATTTCGGCACGCACCGGGTTGCGCGAAGTGAGTTTGTGCTCGTGAACGAAACGCACAAAGCAGCGTGCACCATTGCCACAGTGTTCGACTTCTGAGCCGTCGCTATTAAAAATGCGATACCGGAAGTCGGCATTCGGATCTGTGGGCGAGTCAACGAGCAGGATTTGATCGCAACCCACACCGAAGTGACGGTGGGCAATGGCGCGTGCACGCTCGGGCGTCATGTCAATGACTTGGGACAGTCCGTCTAGCACCACAAAGTCATTGCCAGCGCCGTGCATTTTAGAAAAAGGCCAGATCATGTTGTGATTATCACCCGCTTTGCCTGTCATTCATAGGGGGAGGGTTCGCCATCTGGGCGGTGTTTGAAACGACGGTGTACCCAGTAGTACTGAGCCGGTCGCGGGCGAATCCAGGTCTCAAGCAATTCATTTAGGTGTGCGGTGTCTTGTTCCAGTGACTTGGCGGGGTCGGGAAAGGTCTTAAGCTCTGGCAGCACATCGACGTGATACTTGCCAGTCTTGGGGTCCCAGGTGCTAATGATGGGAAAAACCGGCATATTGAATTGCCGCGCCAGTTGAGCCGTGGACATTTGCGTATAAGCCGGCACCCCAAAAAAAGGTACCAATGCTGCGCCACGGCGACCCAGATCCATATCGGGTAGGTAATAAAATGGCATGCCTTGTTTGATCAGTCGAATCAGGCCGCGAATGCCGTCGCGCCGGCTAATCAAATGTACGTTGTGAAACCGGCCGCGGCCAAGACGCACAAAGTCGTCGATCAGTTTATTGCGTTGCTCAGCGTAGATGGTTGCGCCTTCCGGCCCAGCCAAGGTCAGTCGGCTCGCGGCTGCGTCTAGGCCGATGAAGTGTGGCGCCAACAACATGGCTGGTTCATGTCGGTCGGTGTAGGCATGGATTTGTTCAATGCCGCTGACAGTGACAAACGCACGAATCTCGTCAGGCGTGCCAAACCAGATCACACTGCGATCAACAAAGCTTTGTGTCAGCGCGCGGAAATGCTCGCGCAGCAGCTTCTTACGCTCAGAGGCCGAGAGATTACCAAAGCACAATTCGATATTGCGTTGGGCGATTCGCCGACGTCGACGCAAGGTGACCCATGCCACGCTTGTCAGTATCCGTCCCACGCGCAAGCGGGTGTGCATCGATGAACGCGCCAGCCACTCGAATACGGACACCAATAGCCAAGCGGCAAATGACTGCGACTTCAGCGCATGCAATTCTGAAGCGCGGTTAGGTGACTGTTCTGGTGCGGGTGGACGGGTGTTAGTCACGGGCAATGGCATCCGGCGGCGGTGCGACACCCTTGGGTATCTTGTAGCGGTAATAGCCCCACAGGTATTGGGTGGGGAATTGTTTAATCAAATCCTGCATAAGGTGATTAAACAAGATGGCCTGCTCTCTTGGTGTGTCTGGTAATGTCTCCGGGGCTCGACGATAGTGCATGCGCCAGCCTTGCCCTCTGGGTAGACGTTCACAAGCTGCGACGATCACGATGGCATTGGTCATCTGCGCTAGTTTGCCCGGCAAAGTGACAGTAAACGCTTCGCGCCCAAAAAAAGGCGCCCAAATGCCCTCGCCTTGACGTGGCACCTGATCGGGTAGCATACCAACGGCTTCTTGTTTCTTAAGCGCCTTTAAGAAATGGCGCACACCTTTCATGTCGGCGGGTATGGCAGTCACCCCAGATGCGTTGCGCATGATGCCCAGAATCGGTCGCAGGAAAGCTTTGCGTGGGGGGCGAAACATGACCGTTAGTGGTGTGTGTTGGGCGCCGTAGCGCGCCGACATTTCAAAGCTGCCTAGGTGCGGGGTGAGATACAAAATCCCACGTCCAGCCGCACGTGCCTCAAGCAAAATTTCTTCGTGGTCATCAATGACCTTATCCAAACAGTACTGAGTGTGGAACCAGACCTTGGGCAATTCCATAAAAGTCGCGCCCGCTTCGGCAGCGGCACGTTTGTAAAACGCTGGGTCGTGATAGCCAGCCTGATTGGCATTGGCAATGAGCCTGTCGCGGTAGCGACCAGGCAACGCAAACACCAGGCGGCCGATTGCGCGACCCATGGTTTGCAGTGTGGACAGTGGTAGCTGCGCGAGCAACCGTAACAACAAATGAAACATAAAGCGTATTTTCGCTTAAAATGGAATCTGGTCGTTGAGTTAACCGACAACTTGCGGGACGACCAGCCGGATCTGATAACCAAGGATTCTGGACATTATCCGCTAAAGCGTCGCGCCCAGGACCAACGTCACATCGGCTTGTCTCTCAAGCCACTCAAGACAGAGGTTACAGGGGTGCAGCGCACCCAGTAACCAGCAGATTATTTAAATCTGCCTAGCTTGAGTAAGGATGTTGATATGTCAATGAAAGCCAATGATTTTCTCTTCACCTCGGAATCTGTCTCTGAGGGTCACCCCGACAAAGTCTCTGATCAGATCTCTGATGCCGTGCTTGATGCGATCTTCACGCAAGATCCCAACGCCCGCGTAGCCGCTGAGACACTTTGCAACACAGGTCTGGTTGTGCTCGCTGGTGAAATCACCACCACCGCCAACGTGGACTACATACAAGTGGCGCGTGACACGATCAAGCGCATCGGTTACGACAACAGTGATTACGGTATTGACTACAAGGGTTGCGCGGTGCTGGTCGCTTACGACAAGCAGTCACCTGACATCGCGCAGGGTGTGGATCGCACCTCCGAAGAGTTTCTCAACCAAGGCGCGGGGGACCAAGGACTGATGTTTGGTTACGCCTGCGATGAGACACCAGATCTGATGCCCGCACCGATTTGGTATTCGCATCGTCTGGTGCAACGCCAAAGCGAGTTGCGTAAAGACGGCCGTCTGCCTTGGTTGCGCCCTGATGCCAAGTCACAAGTGACGTTCCGTTACGTCGACGGCAAGCCTGCTGAGGTCGATACTGTGGTGCTTTCGACACAGCATGCCCCAGAGATTTCGCAAAGCGCGGTGCACGAGGCGGTGATCGAAGACATCATTCGTCCGAGCTTCCCAGACGGTCTGATTACCCCGCAAACCAAGTTTCTGGTTAACCCCACTGGCCGGTTCGTCATTGGTGGACCGCAAGGCGATTGCGGTTTGACGGGACGCAAGATCATTGTGGATACCTACGGTGGCGCTTGCCCACACGGCGGCGGTGCTTTCTCGGGTAAAGACCCGTCCAAAGTGGACCGTTCAGCGGCTTATGCTGCCCGCTACGTGGCTAAAAATATCGTGGCTGCAGGCTTGGCCACTCAGTGCCAGGTGCAGGTGAGTTACGCCATTGGTGTGGCCGAACCGATCAACATCACGATTTACACCGAAGGCACGGGTGTGGTCTCTGATGATCAGTTGGCCAAGCTCGTGCGTGAGCATTTTGATTTACGCCCACGTGGCATTGTCAACATGCTCGACTTGTTGCGCCCGATCTATTCCAAAACCGCCGCTTACGGTCACTTCGGACGTAGCGAGCCAGAATTTAGCTGGGAAGCCACTGACAAGGCTGCGGACCTGAAGAAGGCGGTTTAAGGTAACAACTTAATGCTTCGGTTAACTGGCTTCTATTTGTCCGGACGCGGAAATGGGGCTAACAAGTGTCTGCTGTAGGAGTCAGTTATATCGAAGCGATCCAAAGACGCGTGTGCTGCGCCGCGTCCCCAAGCCAAAGATCGCTGATAAGTAGTTGCTTGAAAGAGTTCAGGCAAAAGGGTTTAGATTGACGCACCGCTGTTGAATTGGCATAATCTGCCAATATGATCAACAAAAGGAGACTGGCATGCCCACTCGCAATGTTGTACTCACCGATCATCAGGCAACCCTAGTTGAGCAGTTGGTCACGAGCGGCCGTTATCAAAATGCCAGCGAAGTGCTTCGCGAAGGGCTGCGACTTGTTGAGCGACGAGAAGCGGAAGATGTCTATCGCTTGGAGGCACTTCGTTCTGCTGTGCAAGCGGGCATCGCAGACATTGAGGCAGGTCGATCCAAGAGCTTTGACTCTAAGGAGTCACTGCGCGCTCACCTTAAATTGGTCACCGGCAAAGCGATCGCCACTGCATGAGTGTGGTTTGGAAGGTTCTGCTGGCAGATCAGGCCGAACTTGATCTGCTCGAAATCACGATATGGACAGCTGAGAACTTCGGCAGACGCCAAGCCGATGTCTACGCTGAAACCATCACACTGGCGATTGAGGCATTGCACAATGGGCCGGATATCCTGGGAGCTGATGAACGGGAAGAAATTGGACCCGATATCCGCACCCTGCATGTGGCGCGTAATGGTCGTAAAGGGCGGCACTTTGTGGTGTTCAGGGGTGCCCCACAGCAGACTATCGAGGTGCTTCGGTTGCTACATGACAGCATGGATCTAGCCCAGCATGTACCGCCAGACAATGACGCGCAACACTGAGTAGCGGTTAGAGGGCACGCAATACTTCTAGCTATATGGGATAGGTGGATATCAACCAAACGCCCACTCGTCTGGTCAATTCGCTAAGAAAGCGTCCTAAGTTGCGGAGCCGTGCCCAGAAAAGCCAAGCCGGTAGACGCTTAACGCTCCGGTTTGTCAGAGGTGTGTCGCAAGTTCGTTGTACATTTATCCGGGATTCGTCTGATAAGCCGGTGGAACCCGCCCGCAAGGGCGGGTTTTTTGTGTCCGCAGGTTTGCACCTCGCTACACTGCGCTCTTATTCAAATAAAACAATAGGTCGGCAAGCCCATGAGTGACTCAAAAACGGATCAGCCCGTGCGCCCCGACTCACCTTGTGTGGCAGTCTGCTCGACGCTGTTTGACGAGATTTGTCGTGGGTGCGGGCGCAGCGTCATGGAAGTCTCGAACTGGGTGTTTATGACGCCTGAAGAAAAAGACAACGTCTGGCAACGGATTCTGTCCGAAGGCTATCCTCGTCCGCCAGACAACCGCAGGGCGCCTAAAGACTAGGCTTGATCGCTCGGTTGCGTGGTTGCTTAGTTAGCTTATTTGCTTAGTTATTTTGTTTCTGGCGTTTCAATCGAATCATTAGCTAGCGTCTGGACCAGTTTTGCCACAGCGGTGTGGTCTTGACCACTGCCGAGCATTCGCGCCGAGGCCGACCACATTTCATGACACAGTGCCGAGAAGGCCGCCGGAGTTTGCGTCTCGTGCGCTAGTCCCAATGCAATGCCAAGGTCTTTGACCATTAGGTCAAGTCCAAAGCCAGCGTTGTATTTGCCCGATAGCACGTATTGCTTGAACTTCTTCTGTGTGGAGTTGTTCATGCCGGTCGACGCGTTGAGCACATCGACCATTTTCTCGGGGCTAAGCCCAAAGCGTTTGCCAATCATGAGCGCTTCGATGCCTATCAAAAAGCCGCCGGCAGACACCAGATTATTCAGTGCTTTCATGGCGTGTGCTGACCCTACGTCACCGATGCGTTCAATGGCGTTACCCATGCACGACAGCACGGGTTTGACTTGGTCCAGTACGGACTGATCCCCCCCGAACATGATCGAAAGCTCACCGGTTTTAGCGCGTGGCACGCCACCAGATACGGGGGCGTCAACCAAGATAGCGCCAGCATGCGCGACTTCTTTGGCCAGGGCTTGTGTCACGCTTGGCACGCCCGAGGTCATGTCAATAATGACTGTGTCTGGTTGCAAGCCAGCGATCAGACCTTCGGGGCCTTCAAGCACCGACTGCACGATCTGGCTATTGGGCAAGATGGTGATAATGACTTCCGAAGCCATGGCCAGGGCTTTGCCGCTTGTGGCTACATGGCCACCTGTCTCTGCGGCCAGTTGGTTGGCTACAGACGCATCAGCATCCATCAGGGTGAGGGTGTAGCCGGCTTGAGCCAGACGGCTAGCCATCGGCCAGCCCATCTTGCCAAGCCCAATAAAGCCGATGCGAGCTTGGCTTGCCTGGGGTTGGTCAGCCATTACGCTTTGCCCTTGAGCGCACCTTCTTCGACCAGCACGCTGTGGGCCGCTTTGAAAGCCTCCAGTCCCGCCGGGATGCCGCTGTAGACAGTAGCGTGTAACAAGATTTCTTTAATCTCATCGACGGTCACGCCGTTGTTAAGCGCACCACGCACGTGCAGCTTGATCTCGTTAGGGCATTTCAGGGCGGTCAACATGGCGAGATTGAGCATGCTGCGGGTTTTTTTGTCCAGACCGGGACGTGTCCATGCATAGCCCCAGCACCACTCGGTGGTGATGTGTTGAAACGCCATCATGAAGTCGTCGGCTTTTGAGACGCTGCTATCAACGTATTCTTTGCCGAGCACCTCGCGACGCAATTGCATGCCGTCTTCAAATAGCTTGTCGGTTTCTTGTTTGGCTGTCATCACGGCTCTCCGGGAATGTGGTTAGGTTCAAGGCAGTATCTGTTGGCGGCTAAACCGCTGTCAAGGTGAAGTGGACGACATAATCCAGATTCCACACTGATAGGCAGGCTCGCCCAAACACGTTACAATCTCGACCTGAAACAAAAGGTTGCCTGAGGAGCGTTGCGACGGTGTGGGTCTTTCCACCCGCCAGGCTCAGGCGATCTGGCATGCAGGCAAGTTCTTTTGCCTCATCCAAACGGCGCTCACCCAATCCTGAAACGACAGTGATTGCGGTGGGATCAGCCGATTCTGCTGCGTTACTGTCAGATGACGAATGGAGCTCATTGACATGAACGCTGTGACAGACAAATTTACCGACTACGTTGTTGCCGATATTGGCTTGGCCGAATGGGGTCAGCGCGAAATCAAAATCGCTGAAACCGAAATGCCTGGTTTGATGGCAGTTCGCGAAGAATATGAGGCGGTTAAGCCTTTGAAGGGCGCGCGCATCACCGGCAGCCTACACATGACCATCCAGACAGCGGTGCTGATTGAAACGCTTGAGGCCTTGGGTGCGGAAGTGCGCTGGGCATCTTGCAACATCTTTTCTACGCAAGACCACGCCGCGGCCGCCATTGCAGCCAATGGCACGCCGGTGTTTGCCAAGAAAGGCGAGTCACTTGTTGAATACTGGGAATACACCCATCGCATTTTTGATTGGCCCGATGGTCATTTTGCCAACATGATTCTCGACGATGGTGGTGACGCCACATTGTTGCTGCATCTGGGCTCAAAAGCAGAAAAAGACATCACTGTGCTTGATAAGCCGAGCTCAGAAGAAGAAGTCGCACTGTTTGCTGCGATTAAAGATCAGATCAAGCGTGACCCAACCTGGTACTCCACGCGCCTGGCGCACATTCGTGGCGTGACAGAAGAAACCACCACGGGCGTGCACCGTCTCTATCAGATGTCCAAGCGTGGCGAACTGGCGTTTGCCGCCATTAACGTCAATGACGCTGTGACCAAGTCCAAGTTTGACAACTTGTACGGCTGCCGCGAGTCGCTCGTCGATGGCATCAAGCGTGCCACCGACGTCATGGTCGCTGGCAAAGTTGCCGTGGTTTGCGGCTACGGTGACGTGGGCAAGGGTTCAGCACAGGCGCTCGCCGCCCTGCGTGCTCAAGTCTGGGTGACGGAAATCGATCCTATCTGCGCACTGCAGGCTGCCATGGAAGGCTACAAAGTGGTGACCATGGAAGAGGCTTGTGACAAAGCAGATATCTTCGTGACCGCCACAGGCAACTACCACGTGATCACGCGTGCTCACATGGAGCGCATGAAGGATCAAGCCATCGTTTGCAACATCGGCCACTTCGACAACGAGATTGATGTCGCTGGCATCGAAGATCTGAAGTGGGAAGAGATCAAGCCACAGGTTGATCACGTGATCTTCCCCGATGGCAAGCGCATCATCATGCTGGCGCAAGGCCGCTTGGTCAACCTCGGTTGCGCCACGGGCCATCCGTCGTTTGTGATGTCTTCATCCTTTACCAACCAGGTCATTGCTCAGATCGAGCTCTTTACTCGCAATGATGAGTACAAGGCTGGTGACGTGTATGTCTTGCCTAAGCATCTCGATGAGAAAGTGGCTCGCCTGCATTTGAAAAAGATTGGTGCGCATCTAACGGAAATGTCGCCGCAGCAGGCTGCCTACATTAACGTTGAGCAAAACGGTCCTTACAAGCCAGAGCACTACCGTTATTAAATCTCTTTGTTAATAGGTAACTGCGGTTGCCACCGCCTTCAGGAGTAAGACCATGATGTTGATTGTTGTGTGGATTTTGAATGCGGTGGCACTGCTGGCGGTGGCTTTCGTGCTGCCTGGCATCGTGATCGGCAGTTTCTGGTCGGCGATGCTAGCGGCCGTGGTGTTGGGCTTGCTCAACACCTTGGTCAAGCCTTTACTCATTCTTTTGACGCTACCGATCACGGTGGTCACGCTCGGGCTATTCCTGCTCGTACTTAACGCTTTGGTGTTCTGGCTAGCCGGTTCTTTGTTCAAAGGGTTTCAGGTTGAGGGCTTTTGGTGGGCCGTGGCGGGGGCGATTTTATACAGCGTGATTTCTAGTCTGTTTTCTATGCTGATTTTTCAACAATGACCACACATAGCGGCCAAGCCTTTAGCCTTGAGTTCTTTCCGCCGCGCGACGAAGCAGCGCGTGATCGCTTGACGCAAAGTGCGCAGACCTTAGCTGCCATCGAACCGAGTTATGTCAGTGTGACATTTGGCGCCGGCGGTACAACGCGCGACGGCACCATGGAGACAGTCGATCAACTCAAGTCCATGGGATTTGATGCCGCGCCTCATTTGTCTTGCATCGGGTCAACGCGGCAACAACTGCGAGACTTGCTGGATCACTACCAATCGGCTGGGATCAAGCGAATCGTGGCGTTACGCGGTGACATGCCCTCCGGCATGGGATCGGTTGGTGGTCAAGACATGCTGCGCTATGCCGCTGAGCTAGTGGCGTTGATCCGCGAACACAGTGGTGATTGGTTTCATATCGAAGTCGGTGCCTACCCGGAAATGCACCCACAAGCACCCGGCCCCCAAGCCGATTTGCGGCATTTTGTTCAGAAAGTGCAAGCCGGTGCCGACAGTGCAATCACCCAGTACTTCTTTAATGCCGATGCCTATTTCGATTTTGTGGATAGAGCGCACATGATGGGGGTGACCATCCCTATCGTGCCAGGCATCATGCCGATTACCAACTACACCCAACTCATGCGCTTTTCTGAGATGTGTGGTGCTGAAGTGCCGCGCTGGATTCGTTTGCGGTTAGCCGAGTTTGGTGATGATCGAGCATCGATTCGTGCATTTGGAGCGGACGTGGTCACAGAGATGTGCCAAACGTTACTTGAGAACCAAGTGCCGGGCTTGCATTTCTACACGCTAAACAATGCCGCGGCGACGCAGGCAATCTGGAACGGGTTGTCACGCTGAAGCGATACCTCGCCAGCGCGGCTCCTCGGGGTGCCAAGCTGTCGATGTGGCAATGGCGTCAAGCGGGTGGTCATGCGACTTGGCCTCATACGACGGATCTAGGTCATGCAAATTGGCATTGTCCCAAGCCACACCGATCAGTGTTGGGTGATAGTTCAACCCCGCAAAGCTTGCCAGTGTGCGGTCATAAAATCCCTTGCCATAGCCCATGCGTTGCCCCTGTGGCGTAAAGCCAAGTGTCGGCACCAACACCACATCTGGCAGTAGTGGGCGACTCAGTTGCGGCTCTTGGACACCAAAGGTCACCTCACGCATAGTCATTCCTGGCTCCCAGGCATGAAATTGCAATGTTTGATCGGTGCTTTGCATGACTGGGAGTACGACCACGATGCCCTGCTCGTGCCATTGGCGATACAACGCCGTTAAGTCTGGTTCATCGGCTAGCGGCCAAAACCCCGCCACAATAGACGGCGGCGGTGTGCCGGCCTCGGCGCAACGGGTGCGGGTGGTGGCGATCCAGGTAAACAATTTGGCTCTCGTGAGCAGACTGGCGCGCTGCCGCTGGGCCTCGGGCATATCGCGGCGGGCTTTTTTTAACTGTGATCGAAGAAGGTCTGCGTTATTCTGTGTCATAAGCCAATTACCGTTGCAACCATTTGGGTTCAAACGAGTCTATTGAAAGGATCTTCATCTTGAACCCAATCATAGACCGCTGTCAAAGAGGAATTATCGTGCTGCATAAAGGTATACGACAAATCGCCCTTGCCTTGCCGGTGCTTTTGTTTGCGCCCTGGGCTGCTTCATTTACCTATAACGTCGATACACCCACGGCGCAGGCGGTGGCCAAGGCCAAGGACGCGGTCAATGCCAAGCAATGGAACCAATTGCCGACGTTGGTTGCACAAACCCAAGGCGATGTCCTGCAGATTTATGCAGACTACTGGTTGGCTGAACGTGAAGTCTGGGCAGCCAAGGACGTCACGAATGTGCCGGTTGCCGACGCTTTTTTACAGCGCTACCCTGGCAGCTACATGGCCGACAAGTTAAAAGCCAACTGGATACTGGCTGCTGATCAAGCCGGTTCCTTTAAAAAAATCCGTGAGCTTGAGGACTTCCTTTGGTACAACCGCGAAGTTCGGTGCGCCAAATTAGAGGCGCGTCACATGACCGGGCAACGCGCCACCTCTGAACAAGCCATGGAAGTGTTCCGACCCGGCAAGGCCTGCTGGGCGATGCTTTCACAGTTTGCTGCCGACGATGTAATGACGCGCGACGACATGGTGATCTTGCTGCAAGACGCCCTTGAGCGTAATCACACAAAAACGGCAGACCGTATTGCTAGCTTACTGTTTGACCGACAAACGCTTGGACAATACCGCGCCATGATGAAGTCGCCCGCCCGCTGGTTAAGCCAATACAAGGGCAACGCCACGGGTGATGATGCCGTGATCGCTGCCATTGCCCTGGTGCGCCAAGGGCGTAGCAACCCAAGTACGGCCGCGCGTGAGCTTGAGCGTACTTGGACGGCTCGCTTGCCAGCCGCAGCCTCAGGCTGGGCTTGGTCACAATTGGCGTTTCAGTCTGCCCTCGATCTGGAAACCCGTGCCGATTCTTGGTATCAGATGGCTGGCAATACCCGGTTGTCTGAAACTGGCTACGCTTGGCGTGTGCGTGCGGCGCTGCGCCAACCGATTATTAACTGGGCTTGGGTGCAGCAGGCCGTTGAATGGATGCCGCCTGAGCAACAAGCCGAAATTGATTGGCAGTATTGGCGAGCCAGAGCCCTGGCTGCACAAGGTCAGACTGATCAAGCGCAGGCCATCTATGAAACCATTGCCGACGAGTATCACTTCTACGGACAGTTAGCGCTCGAAGAGATGGGGCAGTTGATTGAGGCGCCTGATGCGCCAAGCTCGGTGACCGAAGCAGAGCTGCAAGAGGCACGCAACAACCCGCATTTGCAGCAAGCGGTTGCTTTGTTCAAATTGGATTTACGTCGCGAAGCGGTGCCGCAATGGAACTACGGCTTACGCGGACTCAATGATCGGCAGTTGCTGGCAGCGGCAGAGTTTGCACGCGAGCAGCAAATCTACGATCGGGTCGTCAACACCTCAGAGCGCACTGAGCAAGAAGTCGATTTCTCGCAGCGCTTTATTGCGCCGTTTGACGTGCAGGTCATCGAGCAGGCCAATTCGATCAATCTCGACCCAGCTTGGGTTTATGGACTCATTCGTCAGGAATCACGATTTGTGATGGATGCGAAATCCGTGGTGGGCGCCTCGGGTCTAATGCAGTTGATGCCGGCCACAGCCAAATACGTCGCCCGCAAAATAGGCATGACTGATTTCCGGCCATCGCGGGTCAATGAGTTTGACGTCAACACCCAGCTCGGTACGAACTACCTGAGCATGGTGCTTGAAGACCTCGATGGCTCGCAGGTGCTGGCCAGTGCCGGTTATAACGCTGGGCCTAGTCGTCCCAAGCAATGGCGCAAGACCTTGAGTCGGCCAGTTGAGGGGGCGATATTTGCTGAAACCATCCCGTTTACGGAGACACGGGACTACGTAAAGCACGTGTTGTCTAACGCCACGTATTACGCAACAGTATTTACTGGTGAGCCACAGTCTTTAAAAGCCCGACTGGGTCAGATCACACCTTAGTTGTAGCTACACAGATGCCACGACAAACATCGGGACAAACACCGTGAGAGACGCAGTGACAGATTCAGTACCTGATCCCGTCACTGAGGGGCTTGAGGTCTATGTGGTGGGTGGTGCGGTGCGTGATCAATTGCTGGGGCGCCCGGCAGGCGATCGTGACTGGGTGGTTGTGGGCAGCTCACCCGAGGAGATGACGTCGCGTGGGTTCATCCCGGTCGGTGCGGATTTCCCGGTGTTTTTGCATCCGCAAACCAAAGAGGAATATGCGTTAGCGCGAACCGAGCGCAAGTCAGGTAAGGGTTATAAGGGGTTCACGTTTTACGCCGGCTCGGACGTAACTTTGCAAGACGATCTCAAGCGCCGCGATCTGACTGTCAATGCCATGGCTCAAGCTCCATCAGGCGAGTTGATTGATCCATTGGGTGGTGCCCAGGATTTGCGCAATCACGTGTTGCGACATGTTGGTGCTGCCTTTGAAGAAGATCCAGTGCGCATTTTGCGCTTGGCGCGGTTTGCGGCCCGGTTTTTTGAGTTTGAGATTGCACCTGAAACCATGACGTTATGTAAGCGCATGGTGGCACTCGGCGAAGCCGATGTCTTAGTGCCTGAGCGCGTCTGGCAGGAAGTCTCGCGTGGTTTGATGAGTGAAAAGCCATCTCGTCTGTTTGAAGTTCTGAGCCAATGCGATGCACTACCCGTGGTCATGCCCGGGTTTGTCTATTCAGAGCGATTGGGCCAGCAGTTAGATAGTGCTGCCACATGGGGCGAGCGAACACTGCCTGGCATGTACGCGCTTTGCATGACCTTGACCGACCAACGTCAGCAATTGGCCAAGCGGCTGCGCGCACCTAGTGATTGCGCGCAATGGGCCGACCTATTGCCAGCCATTGAGCAGGCGTGCGTCGCTTCAAACGACTGGCCTGCAGACGAGTGGCCTGAGGCGGTATTACGGTTCTTAGAAAGGGCTGACGCTATTCGTCGCCCGGAACGTCTATTGGCATTGCTAAACATGGCCAGCCACTTGGTCGATTGTCCGCACCAGCGTTGGCAGGATGCCTTGTTGGCAGCACGTTCAATTGATGCGGGTGCTATTGCGCGACCGCTGCACGCCAAGGGTGCCCAGGTCATCGCGGCGGCGGTGCGAGAGGCCAGGCTCGCAGCAGTGACTAAGGAGCTTGGATAAGTCGCTTTGTTGTGCACTGACCTTGTGTATGAAGCAACCCAGTATCGCAATTGTCGTTTGCAGGCGTTGTTTGCAAAGGCGCTTTTGCAAGCGCTTTTTCTGTTCAGTCGCACCCGAAATCGGCAACGCAATTAAACTAGACCCACATTAAAACAATGCATTGGACCTCGCATGAAAATCGCCACCTGGAATATCAATTCTCTCAAAGTACGCCTGCCACAAGTGCTGGACTGGCTCTCGACCGTAGAGCCGGATTTTGTGGGGCTGCAGGAGCTTAAGCTCGACCAGGACAAGTTTCCGATCGATGCGATCAAAGAGGCGGGTTACGAAGCCGTTTGGCTCGGTCAGAAGACTTATAACGGCGTGGCGATTTTGTCGAAGACCGCTGCGCAAGATGTGGTGTCTAACATCCCTGACAATGATGACCCACAAAAGCGGATGATCGCTGCGACATTTGAAACCGCACAGGGACCGTTGAGGCTGGTTAACGTTTACTGCCCCAATGGCCAGTCACTGGAATCAGAAAAGTACCCATATAAGTTGGCATGGTTTGAGCGGCTGACCAACTGGTTGGCTCGAGAGATTGAGACATATCCGAACTTGGCGATCGTGGGTGACTACAACATCGCACCCACAGACGAGGATGTGCATGACCCCAAACGCTGGAAAAACCAGGTGCTCGTGTCACCGCCCGAGCGCGAGGCGTTTGAGCGCTTGTTGGCCTTGGGTCTTACAGACTCTTTCCGCTTGTTCGAGCAGCCAGAGAAATCATTTAGCTGGTGGGACTATCGCTTAAACGGATACAAACGTAACGCAGGTCTGCGTATTGACCACGTGCTGTTGACCAAACCTTTGGCAGATCTGTGCCACAGTTGCGTGATTGATCGTGCGCCCCGTGAAAATGAGCAACCGTCCGACCATGCGCCGGTGATGGCCACGATCGGTTAAGGATTGAGCAGTCAGATCACGTGGTTTGTTTAAGTGACAGCGCCTAGACGGCAGCGTTTAGACGACAGCGATGCTTTGCATCGCAGCGCGCACGTCATCTGGTATTGGTGTGGGTGTATCTGAGGCGCGATCAACATAAACATGCACAAAATGCCCTTGGGCACAGGCCTCGCGCCCGTCGTTTTTAAAGATCGCGAGTTCGTAGCGCACACTGCTGTTGCCAAGCTTGACGATGCGTACACCAACTTTGACGCGGTCCGGAAACGCCAATGACTCAAAGTAGGTGCAGCCAGTCTCGATGACATAGGCAATGACCGGACTGTCTTTGAAATACAACCCAAGCTTGGATATCAAAAAAGCAGCGACTGCGGTATCAAAGTAAGAGTAGTACTCAACGTTGTTAACGTGACCATAGATGTCGTTGTCTTTCCAGCGTGTTTCGATCTCGTGGAAGTACGTGTAGTCATCCTGTGTTTGTCGTTGTTGTCGTTGCTGCTGTTGCTGTGCCACCGCGATACTCCAGATATTTAATGTCGAAGTTGATATCAAAGTTGATGGCGTCGATCACTTTGAGTAAACCCTTTTAGCTCGAAATCAAGCCCTCGGCCAATGGCTAGGACTTTGAATAATTCGCCCATTTCGGCTTCCGAGATCAGTTTATCGATTCCGCGCTGTTGATGGGGTTCGAGGGTGGGTAGCAAACCAAGTAGACCGGCATTTAGTAAGAATCGCGCCTGACTGGTGTAACCCATGACATCAAGGCCAGCATCGTGGGCGGCGTGCGCCATGGCGGTGAAATCAACATGCGCCGTGATGTCCTGTAAGCCCGGTAGGATCAGCGGATTAGCGTGACTGCGGTGTTGAATGTGACACATCAAGGTGCCGCTGCTGCGCTGAGGATGGTAGTACTCGCGCTCAGTAAACCCGTAGTCAATGAGAAACGCCGCACCCCACTTGAGCCAATTGGCAATCTGTCCGACCCAGGCTTGGGCAGCCAGATTGATCTCTGTGACATAGCCTGGCAGTGGCGGCATCTTGGCGCGTAGAGCGCTTGCAACGACATCACTGGCTGGTTGGTCTTGCCAGGCGAAGTGGTCGTCTTGCCAGACCACGCCACGCTCAAATACCGATCCATCAGCACCCCAGCCCACGAGATGCACTGGCATGGCATCAAGCACTTCATTGGCCAGCACCACGCCTTCAAAGTCTGTGGGCAAGTCATCTAGCCATTTAACCTGAGATTGCCATTGTGCTAGGCGTGATTGCTGGCGTTGGCGCAGATCGGCAGAGACTTCAAGAATGCAGTAAGTGGGGTGGCAGTCCAGATTGGAAAGTGCTGTGAGCACATCGTGGGCGAGTTGGCCTGAGCCAGCACCGAATTCGATGATGGTGGGTGTGTAGTTCGGGTTGGGGTTTGGGTCGGAGTTGGGGTGGTTCTTTAGGACTTGCGCGACTTGTTGCGCCAGTGTGAAACCAAATGCGGGGGACAGTTCAGGTGCCGTGACAAAGTCACCGGCTGCTGACCCGGGATGATCTAACGTGTCTCGGGTAGCAAGCTTGGCCAGACCGGCGGCGTAGTAGCCAAGGCCTGGCGCATAGAGTGCTTCGTGCATGAACTGGACAAAGGGCATCCAGCCCCCACATTGCGCGATGTGTTCGCGCAAGTGGGTTGTAACGCTCTCGTTATGCGCGAGCGCGTCTGCGGTCAGATGAATCTGTGCGGGATCGGGTCGTGGGGCGCGTGGGTTTTGCATGCCCGCCAGTATACGGTTTAGCACCAGCAGGTTTGCTACCAAACCCTGGTTTGGGGCTGCTACCAGCTGGCTTGGCACCGAAGGCCGGACGACGTGGCTTGGCGTTTTTAACGTGTGGCTTCTTGGTGGCAACACGCTTGGGCTCAAGACCAGCGATCTCAGTCGTGGCAATGCCATGACCAATGTATTGCTCGATGCGACGAACCTTAAAACGGTCACGATGCTCGCACAGTGTGATAGCGGTACCTTGACGACCAGCACGACCAGTACGGCCAATACGGTGCACGTAGTCTTCGGCCTGCATGGGCATGTCAAAGTTAATGGCGTGGCTGATGGTTTGCACATCAATACCGCGTGCGGCAACGTCGGTGGCGACCAAGATCTTGATACGACCACGCTGCATTTCAGCCAAGGTGCGGGTGCGTTGACGCTGGTTCATGTCACCGTGCAAGGCTTGCGCATGAAACCCTTGAGCACTCAAGCTATCAGCCAGAGCATCGGCACCGCGCTTGGTGGCGGTAAACACCACGGCTTGGTCGAGCTTGGCGTCACGCAGCATGTGATCGAGCAAACGCATCTTGTGCTCGGCGCTATCGGCATAGAAAACGTGCTGATCGATCTGGGCATGACGCTCTTTGGGCGCAGAGATCTGGATGCGAACCGGGTCGCGCATCATGTTCTCGGCGAGCTTGGCCACGTGGCCTTGCAAGGTCGCAGAAAACAACAATGTTTGGCGTTTGGCTGGGGTGCGTGCGACGATGGTTTTAATATCATCGATAAAGCCCATGTCGAGCATGCGGTCAGCTTCATCCAGAATCAATGTGTGCACGGTTGACAGGTCAACGCGCTTGCTTTGCAGGTGATCCATCAAACGGCCTGGTGTCGCGACCAGGACGTCAACGCGTTTGGACAAGGCTTTGAGCTGGGCACCGTAAGGCATGCCACCGACCACGGTAGCTACGCGCAGGCCTTTGATCTCGCTGCCAAGGACGCTTGTGGCGTCGCTGACTTGCATGGCCAGTTCGCGTGTTGGGGTCAGTACCAGTACTTGTACGCCACGCCCACCGTTGCCGGCCTGTTGGCTCAGGCGATCAAGTGCGGGCAACATGAATGCAGCGGTTTTACCGCTACCGGTTTGGGCTGAGACCATCAGGTCTTTGCCTTCTAGGGCAGCGGGGATGGCTTGTTGTTGTACGGCGGTTGCTTCGGTAAAGCCGGCGCGCGAAACGGCAGCCAGCAGCGGGGCGGCAAGCCCGAGTGCTTGAAATGACATCTTCTTTCCTTTGAATCGAGCCGACCGGGACAACCGAACGCATACGAGGGCTTTGTTAGCCGCGAAAGGAAAGAGGGTCAGGAAGCGATTAAAAATTTACGTGAGGGCGAAGTGTAGTGCATATCTGCCAATAATGCTAGGACAAACCCTTAGAAAAGTTTTTAAGCAGCTAATTAGCGCGTCAATTAGCCCGCAACCGTTGCGTTTTAGCGTCGGCTGGGACGAGATAGATCTTAATCAAGCTGTATTGCGTTTGCGGGTTTGCCGCAGGGAACAAATTCGCTGGCTAGATCAAAGCCTTCAGCGCGCGCCAAAAGCAAGTCGCGAACAAACTCGATCGGCAGGTCTGGATTGTCTAGGGCAGTCTTGCCAACCATTGCCCATAGCCCTAGTTGTGCTGCAGTCGTACTGTGTTCAATACGCGCTTGTATCTTGGCTTGGTCGTATAGTTGATTGTCGATGGGCACTACGATAGTCATGTTGTTGTCCTAAAAAGTGCGTGCTGAAATAAGCCAACTCAAGCGTTACTGTATTTGCAGCAAACGCCCAGACCTGTTGGTAAATCAACAAGGAGTCATGAAGGTGAGCGAAACAGAAAACCCGATGATTCGAGAGATAGTTGATACGATCGTACTCGAGGTAGACCCTGAGACAGTCATCTTGTTTGGGTCGCATGCGCGAGTTGACTTCCTCCCCGTCCTGAACGACGAGGATTCCTAGCGGCTTTATCAAGCCGCCAAGATTGGGCGTGTATCACTACTTCCCAATGGTTCCTGCTTCATCGTTAAAACCAACGTTTTAACTCCACAGGCGAGCACCCGATGCCCTCGGGCTAATACATTTAACGCACCAACCAAGTCAGCGTTTTCCGTATAACCGCATTCAACACATTTAAATCTTGACTGTGTGGTGCGGTTGGCTTTGCTCACATGCTGGCAATCCGGGCAGGTCTGCGAGGTGTGTTGAGGATCTACCTGAATCACCTCGCCACCTAGCCAGGTTTGCTTGTATTGAAGCATTTGTACAAACATGCCCCAGCCTTGATCCAGAATCGATCGGTTTAAGCCCGACTTGGCTTTCACGTTTCGACCCGGATTGGCTAGATCGCCTTTGGCGGATTTCGACATGTTTCTGACCTTCAAGTCCTCAACAACAACCATGGCGTGGTTTTTGCTGATCAGTGTTGAGGCTTTGTGCAAGAAATCATGTCTCGCGTTGGCGATGCGTTCATACAAACGAGCTATCTTCTTTTTCTGCTTTTTCCAATTGGCAGAGAACTTAACTTTCTTGCTCAAACGGCGTTGCGCAAAAGCCAACTTCTCTTGCAACTGCTTAAAACTATTCAATGGTTCGATGTATGAGCCGTCAGACAAGGTGGCAAAGCGATTGACGCCCAAATCGATGGCGACGATTGAGGTTGATGGGTGAGGAGCAGTTTGCGCTTCATACTCGGTTTGAATCGACACATACCAGTGCCCGCCTTTGCGACTAACGGTCATGTTCTTGATGTCACCGATCACCTGTCGGCTGTTGCGATACTTGACCCAGCCAATCTTGGGCAGGTACACCCGATTGGCTTTCTCATCGAGCTTGCAACCTTGCGGGTAGCGAAAACTATCGCGCGCGCCACCACCCGAACCATCACTTGCTCCCTTCTTCTTAAAGCGCGGGATCCGTTTGAGTGGCTGTGCTTTATCAAAGGCATCGCTGAACGCGCGTGACAAGTCTTTGAGGGTTTGTTGCAACGGCTGGGAATGCACGGCTTTTAAAAACCCATACTCCTCGGACTGCTTCCACAGTCCAAGCCAATAGACCAACTCGAAGTACCAGAGCAGTGGTTGCTTGTTTTCAAGGCGAGACAGATTCAACGCTAGCGCTTTATTCCACACGAAGCGATTGGCACCGACGAACTCAACCATCTGTTGCGTCTGCTCTGTGGTGGGGTTGAGCCGGAATTTAAAGGCCTTGCGAGTCACTGTCATAATGACAATGATTGTATCAAAGACAGCGAAGCCGCAGCAGGTCAGGATGACATAAACCCCAAAAAACTGACGCACTGCACTGGCTACGCCCGCGCTCACATCCCCGTCCTGAAGAACGGGGCTTTACGCGCTGAACGGTAATGCAGGATCCGACTCGGATGT
>Ga0209953_1000178_pt1 | contig 24795 bp, 21 predicted proteins | sample SalPonred_H2O_MG_FD_185713 | JGI IMG/M metagenome (GOLD analysis project Ga0209953, IMG submission 185713) | Salt pond water microbial communities from South San Francisco under conditions of wetland restoration - Salt Pond MetaG... | ecosystem: Environmental > Aquatic > Non-marine Saline and...
TCCAGTGTTCGTTGAGATGCTGAAAGACGAAGACTCTCGTGTACTGAACGCCGACTTCGGTGGCTCAGGTCTCATGAACGGTCTCGTACTTAACAACCTGCACGGCTTCCGTGTATACGTATCTAACAACCTGCCTTACCTCGGTACAGGTGCTGGTACAACAGGTACAACTGCACAGTCAACTAACTACGGTGTTATCGTAGGCGGTCAAGACGATGCTGTTGCTTCTGCTGAGCAGATCAACAAGGTTGAGAACTACCGTGACCCAGACAGCTTTGCTGACATTGTTCGTGGTATGCACCTCTATGGAAGGAAGATACTCCGCCCTGAGGCTCTTATCACAGCAAACTACAACGCTGCTTAATCACGCTTAATAAGGCGGGCTGGTCTCTTAGGAGGCTGGCCCCTCTTTACTTTCTGAGGGACACCTAATGGCTAACTATGTTACACTGGTAAATCAAGCACTGCGTCGTGTTAACGAGGTAGAGTTAGACATCGGTGGCGATGGCTTTAGCGATGCCCGTAACTTGCAGGCTTTAGCTAAAGACGCTATTAACTCTTCTGTTCGTGAACTCTTGCAGAACACACAGGAGTGGCCTTTTACTCTTACAACATATGCGCAGCCTATGACTGTGGGTACAGGTGTGTATGACCTCGCATCTGACGCCTCTAAGGTAGACTGGGATACATTCTACATCAAGCGCTTATCTTCTAAGGGTAACACACCTGAGAAACTACCTGTCCTTACTTATGAGGACTACCTGCGTTATCACCGTGCTGGTGAGGATGTAGGCGGTACTGATGCTTACAATGTACCTACTAAGGTGTATCAGACGGAAGACTTGAAGTTTGGCGTTACGCCACTGCCTGATGATGCTTACGAGATTGAGTATCGCTACTGGTCTTACCCTGCTGATATGGCATTCTACAACGATGAGTGTATTGTACCTGATAGGTTTAACACTGTTGTAGTTGATGGTGCAGTGATGTATCTCATGCGGTTCCGTGCTAATGAGCAGAGTGCTGCATTGCATCAGCAGAAGTTTGAGGATGGTATGGACAACATGCGTCGCTTGTTGCTTGACTCTCCTTTGTACCTTACATCCACTGTTATTGCGGGTAAGCACTTCAACCCACAGCCAGGCATTAAGTAATGGCAGATAACTTACGCACCTTTGCTACTCCTTGTATGGGTGGCTTGGTAGTTAACCAAGACCCTCTAACTCAGGGTGGTCAGCTAGCTGGTTCTGCTACACGTTTGATTAACTATGAGCCTGCCTTGAATGGCGGGTATCGTCGTATTAGCGGATACACTAACACATACGGTGAAGTACCTGGTGAAGCTACTACTGCTGTACTTGGTGTTCACGTATCTGCTGACATTAATGATGGCATCTTTGCTGCACGTAAGCCTGCCTCTGGTAGCAACTACTTGCACAAGTGGAACAACTCTACAGAGTCGTGGGACACCGTTACGTCTGTAGGTTCACCTACTATGGTAGGCGTAGACAAGGTACGCTTTGAGAGCTTTAACTGGGGTACACCTAAGTTTGCTATGGCAGATGGTGTTAACCCTGCTTCTACATGGGATGGTACGACATACGTACAGCTTAATGGCGGACAGTCGCCCAGCGCCCCTAGTCTTGTTGCAGCGTTTAACAATCACGTGTTTCTTGCTGGTGATAGCTCTGAGCCGTACAACTTGTACTTTAGTGCGCCACTAGATGAGACTGACTGGACACCTGCTTCAGGTGCTGGCGTTATCAACGTAGGCTTTGAGATTGTACAGCTTAAGTCTTTCCGTAATGAGTTGTACGTCTTTGGGCGCAACAACATTAAGCGCTTAGTTGGTAACAACATCTCTGACTTCGTGTTGCAGACAGTTACGTCTAACCTTGGTTGTGTAGCACCTGATAGCGTAGCAGAGTTTAACGGTGAGATTCTCTTCCTAGCGCCTGACGGTATTCGCCCTGTTACTGGTACAGACCGTATCGGTGACATTGAACTTGCTACTCTGTCTAAGCCTATCCAGTCTATCTTTGAAGACTACACAGCTAACGAAGATCTAGCTACTATGACTACTGTAGTAGTTAAGAAGAAATCGCAGTTCAGGTTGTTCTTCGCTAACCAAGACTCTCTAGGTATTATTGGCGCTATTCGTCGTAGTGGTACAGGCGGTACAGGCTTTGAGTTTAGTCAGCTTGTAGGTGTAGAAGTTAACTGTGCGCACAGCAATTACATTGGTGACGAAGAGTTTGTACTTCACGGAGACTCCAACGGGTTCGTATATCGCCAAGAAGTAGGCAATGACTTTGATGGTAGAGACATCTTTAGCTTGTTTCAGACACCGTTCTACTACATGGATGATCCTGCGCTACGCAAGTCGTTCTACGATGTAGATACGTACATGCGTTCTGAGGGTGAAGTAACTGTTACTATGGCAGTAGATTACGACTATAGTGACCCTACTATCACAGTAAGCTCCGACTACTTCCTGTCTACTGCAGGTGCTGCTGCATACTATGACAAGGCTACGTTTGACTCCACAGACATCTATGATGGTAACCCATCTCCTGTAGAACGTACTACTATTGCTGGCTCTGCTAAGTCTGTGTCTATTCGTTACGTTACAAACGATACAAACCCTAGTCATACTATTCAAGCTATTACACTAACATATGGCCTACACGACAGGCGCTAGAAGAGGAAAACAAACATGTCAGGCTATACACGCCAATCTGTTGCAGATGTGGTACCTACGGCGGTAGTACGTGCAGCGCCTATCAACGCAGAGTATAACAAACTCCGTGATGCTTTCACGTTTAGCTCTACAGGTACTACAGGACACAAGCACGACGGTACAGCAGATGAAGGCTCCTATGTACCGCTGATTGCTGATCTTGATGGTAAGAACAAAGTAGAGGTTATCCAGGCTAACAACCGCATCGGTGTTTGGATTGAAGTGGGTGGCACATCTACTGAGCAGTTCCGCTTTCAGGACGGACTGATTGTACCTGTACTAGACAACGACATTGACCTTGGTACTTCTTCATTGGAGTTCAAGAATGTTTACGTAGACGGTACAGCATTCATTGATACAGTAAGTGTTGGTGATAACGACTACACTACTATCACTGATAACACTTACGCTGTTGCAGCGGGTGATCTACTCTTTGATGTAGCAGGTAACATCAACTTAGATGCTGATGGCGGTAATGTAGTACTTAAGGATGGTGGCACTACGTATGCTACATTTACAAGTAACTCAGGTGATCTTACACTAAAGAGTGGTACTACTACTGCTGTAACATTTACAGGTGCTAACGCTGACCTTGCTGGTACACTTGATGTAACAGGTAACGCTACATTTGATAGTGATGCTACCATTGATGGTAACACTATTATTGGTGCTACGAACACGAACACTGTAGCGGTTAACGCTAAGATTACTACGGCTCTTGTACCTACTACTAACGGTGTTAATGCGCTGGGTGGTGCTTCTGCTTACTGGGGTGACAGCTTCCTAAAGAGTGTAACTACCACAGGTAACGTTACTATAGGCGGTAACATTACAGTAAACGGCACTGCTGATTTTACTAACACTACACTAGAGAACGTAAACGACCCGACTACTGCACAGCAAGCAGCCACAAAAAACTATGTAGATACAGCTATCAACAATCTTATCGCTGGCGCTCCTGCCACACTTGATACGCTAGACGAGATTGCTGCAGCTATCAATGACGATGACAATGTTTACACTACCCTAACAAACAGCATCGCAACTAAGCTATCACTATCAGGCGGCGCTATGACAGGCGCTATTGCTATGGGTGGCAATAAAGTAACGGGTGCAGGCGCACCTACTACAGGTTCTGACCTCACAAACAAAACGTATGTAGATAGTATTCTTGGTTCAGCAACCGCAGCAGCAGATAGTGCAGCAGATGCACAGAAGCTAGCTATCAACCCAGAAGATAGTCAATATACTCTCTCTGACAGTGTGACAACAGGTTTCTCTGCTTTGCACTATTCAGAGAAAGCATCAGAGACTTATGCTAACCTTCTAGCTCTTGCTAGTGTAGTTAGTGCTACTGTAGGCGACTATGGTTTTATCAACGCCGATCCAGACTCAACGGCAGATTACGGAGCATTATAAATGAGTACGCAAATCCAACGCCGCCGTGGTACAACTGCTGAACACTCTACGTTCACTGGAGCCGCAGGCGAACTTACTATTGATACAACTAAGAACACTGTCATCGTACATGATGGTGCTACAGCAGGAGGCTTTCCTCTAGCTAAAGAGAGTGGTGTCCCTGCTAGCATCAAAGACTTGACAGATGTTTACGCTGCTATGTCTCCTACAGATGGGCAAGTACTTACATTTGATACTACTAATGGCTGGCAGGCTGAGAGTATCCCTACTATTAATACACTAAGTGATATTGCTAACGTCACTATTACAAGTGCTACATCAGGTGAGTTCCTGAAGTGGGACGGTGCTGCATGGGTAAACGATAGTATCCCTACTATTAATACGTTGAATGATATTAGCAACGTGACTATCACCAGTGCAACTACAGGCGAGTTCCTGCAGTGGAATGGTTCAGCCTGGGTTAACGCTGTAGTTGAAGCCTTTGATGTACAGACACAAACTACTACTGCTACAACACAGGTGACTGTTGCATCATATAACGCAACAACGTATGATGGCATCAAGGTAGTCATTACGATGCACGACTCTGTAGCCACTGAGCGTAGCATCACTGAGTTGCTTATCACACATGATGGCACTACTGCTGTAGCTACTGAGTATGCACAAGTTAATACTGCTACTGCTCTGGCTACGTTTGATGTAGACATCTCTGGTGGTAACGTCCGTATCCTAGCTACACCAGCAAGCACTAATAGCACAGCGTTTACAGTTAAAGCTATTACTCTGTAAGACTAATACTCCTAGTGGAAAGGGAAGCTAGATGAGCAATACGAAAGATACCTTTGGCTATCAGTGGGTTCGTAAGTCTACAGGAGAGTTTTACAGAGGTATTCATACAGGTGTCCCAGAAGATAACTACGCAGGTAGCGGACACGTTTTTAAGGCTAAATATGGGGGCCACAGGAAAACGCAGTGCAGTAATCCTGATGACTGGGTACGAGATATTTTGTTTATAGGCTCCCGTGAAGAATGCTTATTGTGGGAGTCTCTTGTGGTTACGCAAAGAGAAATAGATAACCCTAAATGCTTAAATCTTGTGTCTGGTGGAGACTCTCCTTTGTATGTTTCTGATGAGACTAAACAAAAGATGTCTGATGCTCGTTCAGGAGAGAAGCACCCTATGTATGGTAAGTATCACTCCGAGGGCGTTAAGTCTAAAATATCTAGTACGCTGTCTGGGCGGACCTTAACAGAAGAGCATAAAAGAAAGATAGCGGAGTCGGGCAAAGGTAGGGGTCACTCTGAGGAAGCTAGAAAAAGAATCTCAGAGGCTAAGAAAGCATACTGGGCTAAACGTAAAGAGACAACTATGGAAGGTGAAGTAGATGTCGGGTAACACTAAAGATTTTAAGGTACGTTCAGGTATTCAACCCACGGTCTATCACGAGGCTGTGGGTACAGTTGTGTCTGGGAGTGAGGGTTACTACCTTGCTGGTGCTAGTTATGATAGTAAGAGTTTTAGTGTTGCTGGTCAAACAGCCTTACCCGTAAGCTTGAGATTTAAGTCTGATGGTACAAAAGTTTATGTTTTAAGCACCTCTGCTTCTGACGTAATGTATCAGTATTCACTAAGCACTGCTTGGGATGTTTCTACAGCCAGTTATGATAGTGTTTCATTGAGTGTAGCTACACAAACAACAAGTCCCATTGGTATGTACTTTAAGGCCGATGGCACAAGTGTTTATGTCGCATCTTTAAGTCCTCAAACTGTTTATCAGTACGACTTAACAACTGCATGGGATTTAAGCACAGCTAGTTATGCAAGTAAGTCTTATAACGCATCTACTCAGATGGGTACAGAAATGCGTGACGTTTTGTTTAAACCTGATGGCACAAAGATGTACCTAACTTCTTCTAACAACGATGCAGTGTATCAGTACAGTCTATCTACAGCTTGGGATGTCTCAACTGCTAGTTACGACAGTAAGAGTTTTAGTGTTTTCTCTTATGATAGTACGCCCCAGTCAACAGAGTTTAATGATGACGGTACTAAGTTTTATCTGAACGGACAGCAGTACGATAGCATACGTTCATTCTCGTTATCTACAGCTTATGACATTAGCACTGCGTCTGATGATGGGATAACATTTGATTTATCATCTCAAGATTCGTCCACTTTTGCTATTGCTTTAGGTGATAATGGTAACAAACTCTACATGGTAGGAATTACCAACGACACCATCTACCAATACTCCACAGTCCTAACCACCAACACTCTAGACCTATCCACAGGTAACGTCTTTGAGATTACCCCAACGTCTGACATCCAAGTAACACTAACCAACCCTGCTGATAGTGGGACATCTAGTGGTGCTACTTTGTTGTTGAGTGGGAGTGTAGGATCAAGTTATGACTTAGCAGGAGCTAGTTACACATCTGCGTTTAGTGTAGCAAGCCAAGAGGCCACTCCGTCTTCTGTAGCTTTTAAGTCAGATGGCACAAAGATGTATGTTATTGGTTCCACTGGCGATGATGTGAATGAATATGCGTTATCTACAGCTTGGGATATTACCACAGCATCTTTTACAACAAACTTCAGTGTTTCTTCACAAGGAACAAACCCCGCTGGAGTTACATTTAAAACAGACGGTACATCTTTTTATATCACTGACGCCAATAACTTTGGGTATCAGTATGACATGTCAACAGCATGGGATGTCTCTACTGCATCTTATGCAAGTAAGTCACACGACTTCACATCACAAGCGGCATCACCATACAGTATAAAGTTCAAATCTGATGGCACAAAGATGTATATAGCTAATGCAGGGACAGATGATATTTATCAGTACAGCCTATCTACAGCTTGGGATATTTCAACAGGTTCATACGATAGTGTAACTTTTGCAGCTACGGATGCAGGGGCCGATTGTAGGGCAGTTGAGTTCAAATCAGACGGTACAAAGATGTACATTGTAAGTAACACAAATGATGCGGTGTATCAGTATTCATTAAGTACTGCTTGGGATATATCAACAGCTTCGTATGATAGTGTCAGCTTTAGTGTTACATCTCAAGAAACTACACCGACTTGCGTTGTTTTTGGTAATAGTGGCACAAATATGTACGTGGCAGGTTTTGGTAATGCGTCTGACAATGTGCTTCAGTACAGCACAGGTTCCGCAGCCACCATCACATACGACTCAGCCCTACAGTTCTCTGGCGGTACAGCACCTACGTCACCCGCTATCGGTACTACAGACGTACTAACATTCAACACGACAGACGGTGGTACTACATACAATGCTGCACTTGCTATAGACGGAGCTTCCTAATGTCAAACAATAAAGACTTCGTAGTGAATGGCCCTGTCGTTATCGGCAAGGACACTAAGGTTACAGTCGGTAGTATTACATCAGGTGACATTGACCTAGCCACAGGCAACTACTTCGATGACACACTATCTGCTAATACGACATACACACTTAGTAATGCAGGGGATGTGCAAGCGTTTCAGCTAGAGGTTACTGGTGGTGCTGTAGGGTATGACTTAGGTTCTGCTGTGTATGATAATGTTAGCTTTAGTGTATCTCAAGACTCACGCCCGTATGACATGGCGTTCAATAGTACGGGAACAACAATGTTTGTGATTGGCACTGACTCTGACAACATGTATCAGTACTCTTTGTCTACAGGCTTTGACGTTACCACTGCTTCATATGACTCAGTTGCATTCTCTTTTAATTCACAAAGCACTTCAACTTCTGGGTTTGCAGTAAAACCAGATGGCACTAAGGTTTATGTTATAGGCGGGACAACAGCATACCAGTATGACCTGTCTACTGCTTGGGATTTAACCACGATGTCCTATGCAAGTAAATCTTTTTCATTAACGACTGGAACAGAGGGGAACCCTCGTGGTTTAGCATTTAGTTCTAACGGTATTAAGATGTATATGGTTGGGTCAGATGACGACACTGTTTATCAATATACATTAAGTACAGCTTGGGATATATCTACTGCGTCTTATGATAGTGTTAGTTTCAGTGTTAGTAGCCAAACCGCTGTGCCTTCTGATGTAGAGTTCAATTCAGATGGCACTAAGATGTATATCTTAGAGAGTGGCAATGACGGTGTTGTCTTACAGTACTCCCTTAGCACCGCATACGATGTATCTACAGCTAGTTATGACAATGTTAGCATACCTGTTGGACCTGGTGTTGGTGGTTACGAAGGGGACGCACAAGGTATAGCATTTAGTTCTGACGGCACTAAGATGTATGTTTTAGGTTTTCAGACTGACACCATTTACCAATACTCCACTGCCACAGACGCAACCCTCACATGGCCTAGCTCAATAGAGTGGGCTGGTGGTGTAGCACCTTCTGCCCCTGCTAATGGTGAGACAGACGTATATACATTCACGACTGACGATGGTGGCACGACATACACTGGTGTTAAGTCCATCGACAACGCAAGCTAATCGTATAACATAGAGGAGAGTGAATCTATGGAAGCATTTCGAATTAAGAACGGCATTACGGCCACACGGTATTTAGGTAGTAACGGTACTGAGACTGCTGGTAGTGTAGGGTACGCCCTATCTGAGGCATCTTACAATAGTGTTAGCTTTAGTGTGACTACTCAAGATACATTGCCTCGTAGAGCAATTTTCAACAATGATGGTACTAAGATGTATATGCTTGGGGCCTCTAATACGAGTGTATATCAGTACTCTTTATCTACAGCTTTTGACGTTAGTACTGCTTCTTACGACTCTGTTAGTTTTAACGTAGGTAGTACGATGGCGGGGCCTTTTGACGTTACTTTCAACAATAATGGCACTAAGATGTATATACTTGCATTTGACACTGATGCCATTCACCAATACACTTTATCTACAGCTTTTGACTTAAGCACCATTTCATATGATAATGTTAGTTTTAGTGTAGCTAGTCAAGATACTTTGCCTCGTGGATTAACTTTTAACACTGATGGTACTAAGCTGTATTTGGTTGGGGATACTAATAATAGCATATATCAGTACTCTTTATCTACAGCTTTTGACGTTAGTACTGCTTCTTACGACTCTGTTAGTTTTAGTGTAGCTACTCAGGATACTAGTCCGTCAGGTATAGCCTTTAATACTAATGGGTTCAAGATGTATGTGGTAGGGTTTGCTTACGACAGTGTATATCAATACAGCCTAACTACAGCTTTTGACCTAAGTACAACTTCTTATGATAATGTTAGTTTTAGTGTGGCTAGTCAGGACACTACTCTTTATGGCTTGGCTTTCAACAGTGCTGGCACTAAAATGTATATACTTGGTGGTGCAACAGACACCATATACCAATACTCTACAGCACTCCTAACACAGACCCTAGACCTTTCCACTGGTACTACATTCAGCTTCACCCCTAGCGGTGCAACTACAGTATCCTTCACTAACCCACCAGCATCAGGTAATGCTATAGGTTTCTCTGTAGAGATTAACGGTAACGGTAGTGCTATCACATGGCCTGACAGTGTGAAGTGGCATGAGGCTACAGCACCAGTAGCTACAGCAACAAAAGAGTTATACACGTTTGTTACGACTAAGGGTGGCACAACGTATTACGGCAAGAAAGCCGCTGAGGGAGTAGCGTAATGTCTAACACTAAAACAGTAATGAGCCAAGCGGCTAACACCCAAGGTCTTCCTCTTGATATTACAGATGTGTTCAGCACTTATTTGTATGAGGGTGATGATCTAGTAAAACAGATTACTAACGGCGTTGACCTTGATGGCGAAGGTGGGTTGGTTTGGATTAAAAGCAGAGACTCCGCTACTTCTCCAAACTTTGACCACATGCTTTTTGATACGGAGCGTGGCGCTACAAAAAAACTAGCGTCCAATACAACTGCTTCTGAACTCACAAATGTAGATACTTTAACGTCTTTTAACTCTGATGGGTTTACAGTTGATGATGATGATGGAACAAATAAAAACCTTGAGAACTACGCCTCTTGGACATTCCGCAAAGCACCTAAGTTCTTCGATGTGGTGACTTACACTGGGACTGGTAGTGCGCAGACTATTAGTCACAGCCTTGGTAGTGTGCCTGGCATGGTGATTGTAAAGAATATCACAACGGGTGGGGCTAATTCTAACTGGACAGTGTGGCATAAGGGACTGTCAGATAACAGTAAATTCGTAAGGCTTAACACAACAGATGCTGAAGCTACGGCATCTAATCAGTTTAACGGTACAGCCCCAACGTCTACTGTTTTCAGTGTTGGAACAAGTAGCAATACAAATGCGTCAGGCGATACTTTCGTCGCCTACCTATTCGCCCACAACGATGGTGACGGTGAGTTCGGCCCTAGTGGTGACCAAGACATTATCAAGTGTGGGAGTTATACTGGAACAGGCGTAGCAAATGATTTGCTTGAAACACTAGGCTTTGAGCCGCAATGGATGCTTGTAAAGCGTACTAATGCAGCGTCTGACTGGATCGTTGTTGACACCATGCGTGGCGCAGTTGCTGGCGGTGATGTGTATAATATCTACGCAAATCAAAGTGATGCAGAGGTTGAAGTAGGCTCAGTTGCGCCAGATGCTGTCGGTATCCGTTCAGGTAATGTTGGAGCTTGGGGTGAGAGTAACGCCTCTGGCGGCAACTACATCTACATCGCCATCCGCCGTGGCCCGATGCGTCAGCCTGAGAGTGGGACGGAGGTGTTTGACGTAAACAAAACAACGTCGAACCAGTTTGTGAACACTGGCTTCCCTGTTGATCTGCAATTAGGCCAGTTCACGGGCGGTGGCGAAACCTATGTGGTTGATCGTCTTCGTGGTATGTCAACATCAACAACAGGGTCTTTTCCTTTTCTGCGCACACAAGGCACTAACGCTGAGTCCTCAAACACGGGCAGTATTGGGTTCAATGGTTTTGTTCAAGACGGTTTCTCGCACACTCTTGGCAACTTCCCTCAGGCTCTTTGGTCGTTCCGCCGTGCGCCCGGCTTCTTCGATGTTGTGGCGTATACTGGGGATGGCACGGCAGGACGTACTGTAAGCCATAACCTTGGTGTTGCACCTGAAATGATGTGGGTTAAGCGTAGGAGTGCCACTGGGGGGTGGGGTGTTTACCATAAAACTTTAGGGGCCTCGGCTTACCTTGTTCTTCAGGTAGATAATGCGGCTTTTACGGAGAACAGTTTTCCGTGGAACGACACTGCGCCAACAGAGAGTGTTTTCACATTAGGCTCAGGTTTTACAAACCAGTCAAGTAGCACATACATCGCCTACCTCTTTGCCACCCTAGCTGGCATCAGCAAAGTGGGCAGCTACACGGGTAACGGCTCAAGCCAGACTATCGACTGTGGCTTTACGTCAGGCGCTAGGTTCATCCTAGTGAAGCGTACAGACAGCACAGGTGATTGGTATGTGTGGGACACTGAACGTGGTATTGTCGCAGGGAATGACCCATACCTTGAGTTGAACACGACAGACGCAGAAGTGACTAGCACGGACTGGGTTGACCCAGACAACAGTGGCTTCATCGTAAACGGCACGACAATCAATGCTTCAAGTGCTGAATACATCTTTTACGCAATAGCATAACAAGGAGAACACAACATGTATGCTAAAATCAATGGTGGAACAGTAGTAAAGTTCCCGTACACATTCGGTGATCTACGCAAGGATAACCCTAACGTATCATTCCCTAAGAACATCACACAGGGTATCATGCAGAAGTATGGCATGGTAGGTGTCCTAGAAGGGCCTAAGCCTGAATGTGGCACTTACCAGCGTGTAGAACGTAACGTAACACCCACACGCCCTGTCATCGGTCAGTACACAGAAGAAGATGCACCTATGCCTGACATGGTAGGTGAGGACATCATTGCTGGTTACTGGATGATTGGCTATACTGCTGTAGATATGTTTGCTGATACTACAGAGACAGACGAAGATGGTAACGAAGTCGTAACCACTAAAGCTGAACATGAAGCTGCTTACCAAGCTACACTGGATGCTAAGGCTGCTGAGACTAACCGCAAGACACGGGATGACTTGCTTGCTGAGACAGACTGGATGGCACTCTCTGATGTAACTATGTCTGCTGAAATGACTACGTACCGCCAAGCATTGCGTGACATTACTACACACGCTAACTGGCCTAACTTAGTTGATGCTGATTGGCCTACTAAGCCTTAATAAAGCTTGACATTCCAGCAGATATAGGTTAAAACTATGAGTGACATTAAACTCTCCTCAGATGAACTAGAAGACATGCTGGATCGTGCAGCACGGCGTGGGGCTAAGGAAGCCCTGCGCTCTATCGGCTTACTTGATGACGATGCACATAAAGACATTACAGAAATGCGTAGCTTGCTAGAGGCATGGCGTGATACCCGTAAGTCTATCTGGACTACAACAATACGTATAGTCACTACAGCAGTACTTGTGTTCATTGCTGGTGCTGTATGGATGAACATGGGTAAGTAAGGACATAAGAAATGGCTAAGAAGTTTGGTGGCTTTACACCTCAGCAACAACAAACACTGCTATCCAAGATGGGCTACTCTGGCCCAGCCCAGCAGGATGACTTGAATAAGTTCATGATGTCTAGCCCTAAAGCTGCATCCATGATGGGCAGGTATGCACAGATGGCTAAGGCCCGTGTAGAGGGTGGCCCACGTACTGCTATGCAGGTTGGTGGCTACATGGCTCCGCCTAACCCTATGCAGCAGCCTGTACAGCCTCTTGACTATAACCGTTTGTACGCTAACCCTAACCAGCAGCAACGTGTACAGCAACCTATTGCTATGCAGGCTGGTGGTACGGTGCAGTCTCAGATTGATGCACTGCGGAAGCAGTACAAGGAAGAGATGGCTAAAGATGGCCCTGACAGGAATGCAAACCCAGCGTTTATACGCTCTCAGATTGTTGCACTAGAGCAGCAACAGCAAGCTGCTACCTCTGCTGCACAGACTACGCCTGACACTACAGGTGGGCTTGACATGAGTCCTACACCCGATTCTACTACTACAGGCGCAGCAGAACAGCTAGGCTTTACACCTACCGATCCTACGCCTGTACTACCTGCTGACACTCGTGGTGCGTTGGATACTGCACAGGCAGGCTTAGCCCAAGAAGAAAACTTACTACAAGACTATACACAGCAGCTTGCAGGCATGGCTGCAGATGACCCACAGCGTGAGTCGCTAGAGGAAGCTATCCAGCAGCAACAGACTGCCGTTACTGGCGCTAAAGCTAATCTATCGCAGGCACAGACTAACTTAGAGCGTGTAGGTATGCCTAGCACCACAGAGATGCGTGCTGACATTCTTGAAGACCCTATGTCTATGGTTACTACTGCTGATGTAGCACGTGTATCTGATGCGGATCGTGCAGGCGGTAAGATGGCTGCAGGTACAGGCCAAGCAGGCGCTGCAGCTACAGCAGATACAGTAGCGGCGGCTAAAGCAGGTGATGTTGTAGCCCCCGAAGTTAAAGAGGCTGCTACCTTTACTGCCGAACAGACAGCACAACAGGTGCAGGACACACTAGACAGACTTACTGCTGTAACAGGTAAGCCCAGCGCTGAGGCACTAGCTGATGCACAGACTATGGACCCTGAACAGCTAGCACAGCTAGGCTTGACAGTAGATCAGATTAATCAGGCTGTAACTGTACAGGCTCCTACACCTCGTGAAGTACAAGAGGGTGAGCTTATTGAAGGCTCTACTGTAGACATGGCACGTGTAGAGGAGGCAGTTAACTTCGCTGCAGCTACAGGTGTACCGTCTACTGAAGCTACTGTGCAAGGCCAGCTTACGGGACTACTTGAGCAGTTTGAGGGTGGTGAGACACCTCCATGGGCTGCAGGTGCTATGCGTGCTGCTACAGCTACCTTAGCTGCACGTGGGTTAGGCGCATCAAGCATGGCGGGACAAGCGGTTGTACAGGCTGCTATGGAGTCTGCACTACCTATCGCTCAACAGGATGCACAGACACAGGCACAGTTTGAAGCACAGAACCTGTCTAACCGTCAGCAGACTGCTATGTTCGCTGCACAGGAGAGAGCTAGGTTCTTGGGCATTGAGTTTGACCAGAACTTCCAATCACGTGTAGCTAACGCTGCTAAGATCAGTGACATTGCTAACATCAACTTTAGTGCTGAGCAACAGATTGCACTAGAGAATGCTCGTATGGCTCAGACTGTAGACATCACTAACCTGCAGGCTCGTAATGCTAAGATCATGGCTGATGCTGCAGCTATGTCACAGCTAGAGATTACTAACCTTAACAACAGACAGCAGGCTGCGGTACAGAATGCTCAGTCATTCCTGCAGATGGATATGACTAACCTGTCTAACCAACAGCAAGTCGCTATGTTTAAGGCGCAGGGTAACATTCAGTCTATCATTACGGATGCTGCTGCTGCCAATGCTGCTGCACAATTCAATGCATCTAGTGAGAACCAGACTAATCAGTTCTACGATAACTTGACTACACAAGTAGCACAGTTCAACAACGAACAGTCTAACGCTATGGAACGCTTTAACGCAGACCAAGCCAACGCTATTGCTCAGTTCAACGCATCACAACGCAATGCACGTGATCAGTTCAACGCCAGTCAAGCACTTGTAGTTGAGCAAGCTAATGCTCAGTGGGAGCAGGCTATCACTACTATGGAGAATGCTGCACAGAATGCAGCTAATCGTGACGCAGCCATGCAAGCTAACAGCCTTACTGAGACTACGTATAACAACATGCTGCAGCAAGAACGTGATGCACTAGACTACGCATGGCGTTCAGCAGAGAGTGCCTTGCAGAGAGAGAGCAGCCTGATGATTGCTGAGATGCAGACACAAGCTGAGGTAGACATGGCACGAGGTGAAGGCACTGGTAAGCTTCTTGAAAAAGGCGTAGACTTTGTTTTAGGCTTGATGGATTAAGGTTTAACATATAATGGCATTATTCAACAACACACCCATGCAGCCTACTGTAGCTGAGCTTGAAGAGCTTATCTCTTCTGAGCGAGAAGCTATACAGTCAGGTAGAGGCATTGCATCTAAGCCTCAGCAAGTAAGCGCTTCAAAGGAAGACCTTGTGCTAGGCTTCTTCAATGACATCTTTGGTGCAACACAAGAGAAAGCGGAGGCTGTTCGTGAAGAGATTGCTCCTGACATGGAAGAGATGGCTAGACGTTCTGTTGTCGGTGCAGTACCTACAAGTGTTCGCCCTATGGCTAGGCCTGACCCTCTTGCTACACGCATGTTTGATGAAACAACAGACGCCCCCAAAGTTGTAGAGGAGCCTGCACCTGTAACTGCAGAAGAGTTGGAATCCGAAGGGGTAGCATCTGCTGATGTGGACGCTGCTGTAGCTGAGGCACTAGAAGAGCCTGCTGCCACAGATGGCGGTGGCTTGATGAGCCGCAGGCTGGACGAGAAGGGTAAGGCTTTACCCATTACAGAGCTTAGAAACTACACAGATAACTATGCAGAGGTTTATCTTACAGAGCATGAAGGACTGAAGCCTCACAAGTCTTTAGAGGGTGGTAAGGATACGGCTGCATTAGGGGTTAAGTTTTCTTTAGGTCTTAAGCGTAGTGACTATAAGTCAGATGCAGAGTTTGCAGGTGCAGTGGCTCTTAAGCATAGAGATAAAGCTAAGGCTAAGTTTGGAGAAGATAAGTGGGCCAACCTACCTGAGAGTGTTAAGTTCGCTATGACGGACTTGAATTACAATACAGGTACTATCGGCTCTTCGGGCGATAAAGAAGACACTACCGCTGCCATGAAGAACACCTTAGACTTTGTAGGCATGACAACCAAGGCAGGAGAAAAGGCTTCTCTTATATCTCTAGCTAAGAGACGTGCTTGGAACTGGAATAAGGCCGCTTCTGACATTGGTGAATCTGAGATTGCTAAGATTAAACAGATACCTACCAGCACTGGCGGCACTAAGTTTGAATACTTAGACGAAGACGATAATGTCGTACACTCCACCACCACAACTAGGAAGCCTGTAAAGCTTGACAATAGCGGGAAGGCTACAGTTCTTACTACTACTAGAGAGATGGATATGTAATGCTTGGCCTTCCTCTTGAACTAATCACAATGCTAGGCTCCACCGTGTTAGGTGGGGTCATGTCTGTATGGGGCCAGAGCATTAAAGCTAAACAAGCTCAGCAAGAAATGCTTATGCAACGTGCTGAGTTCAACAGAAGTGCTGTAGCTGATGCACGTGATGCAGGCAAGAAGGACTCACACTTTGCTTGGACACGCAGGCTCATTGCTTTGTCTGCTGTGTTCAGCATTATTGTCTTGCCTAAGCTAGTCGCTGTATGGTATCCTGAAGTAAGCGTATTCGTAGGCTACACTGAAGCTACAGGTGGTCTGTTTAACTGGTTGTTTGGCCCTGCAGAAGCTGTGCAGTGGAAGATGGCTACAGGCTTCGTAATCACACCCCTAGATACACATATCGTATCAGCTATTGTAGGCCTCTACTTTGGCGCTGGATTCACTAAGTAAGGTATAACACTATGTCATTATCACCCTTTGATGGGCCTATCCCCGGCCAGTCCCTAACTGCTGAACCCGGCAACGCACCTTGGGAAAAGCCTTCTAAGTTCTCTGATCCACTTGATGCACTTGAAATGTACATGGAGAAGCTGGGCGATGAAGAGACCCTAGACGATGTGATGGATATGCTAGACATTGGCATCCCTGTAGCGGTTGTGGCAGGTACTATGCTTGGCATGGGTGTCATGAATGGTATGCACACTGTAGACGTTAAGCTTTTGCTTAAGCCTTTGTTGATGGCACAGATCAAGTCTCTCGCTGATGCTACTGGTGTAGAGTACAAGATGACTATGGCAGACTACCGTGACCGGGATGCAGAAGCTGAACAGAGACGTAGAGCTAAGCTAGCTGCTAAGCTTGGTATGCGTACTGAGGGTGTGTCTAAACCTGATGCGGGTCAAGAGATCATGATGAAGGTAGAGGGTGAGATTGAACAGACTGAGATGCAGGAAGAGCCTGTAATAGAAGCTCCAATGCAAGACGAACAACAGCCACAAGGCTTGATGGCAAAGGAGCAAATGTAAGATGGCTATTCGTGGTGCGTTTAGTGCAGGGCTTGTCAAGGGCTTTGCTGAAAGTATGGAAAAGAGTATTGATGAGCGCAAGGCACGCATGAATCAACTCATCGACAATCAGATGGATACTGTGCGTCGTACTGCTCCTAAGATTGCTAAGTCTATGGCTGAAGCTAAGAATGCTCAGATGATTATGGGCGAGATGAAGGCTCAGTTCGGTGTCACAGATGAGGAGTTCATTGCTCTTGCTCAAAGCTACGACATCAATCAAGTATATGGTGCTATCCAGAAAGCACAAGCTAACCTGCCAGAAGGTGCAAAGATAGACAAGTCGCAGTTCTTGGGTTCGCTTAACATTCCTAAAGGTACATCCCTGCCAGAAGGTATGACAGCAGAGCAAGCACTTGAAAGTATTTACCTTGGCTATGCTCGTAACATCAGCGAAAAGCCTGACGATAAGTCTGAGGTACACAGAGCTAAGTCTTGGGGCAAGGCTCTTAAAGACACTCTCATGCTGGACCCTCGTGCATCAGCAGAAGAGCAGTTGGAAGCCATGTCCTACATGGGTATCCCTGTACAGGAAGTGCTGCAGTATGAAGCTTCTCAGGGTGTAGGGTATCAGCCTCTGCCCGGTGCGCAGCGTGTGCAAGGCTTTGACATTGACGTAACTGATTACAAAGAGCGGGACTACATGTCTACCGCTAACACGTATGAGCGTACATTCACTCGTACCTTTGCTGGTACAGATGACTTAGCTAACGTGACTGACATGGCTGGTGCATTGAAGGCTATCGGTGCTGAGGATGAAGCTGAACTAGGCAACCGTCTACGTAAGGGCGGTACAGCTATTGCTGATCTAGAGTTAGGCCTTTCTCAGGCGGGTGTACAGAGTAAGCTTGAGCGTGACCGCACTCTGCTTAGACTATCTAATGAAGTCAACACGTCTGCTGAGATGGATAACCTTATCTCTGCTGTAGAGAACGGTACTGCGGAAGAGCTTATCCTAGAGTCTATGCAGAAGAACGGTAGACTGACTAACGACTACATTGAGTATATCCTTACTGGTACTATGCCTACTGAGGAAGACCAGATTGTTGAAGACCCTACGATTACTCCTGAGCCTGACGACTTAGAGCAAGCTGTAGTTGCACAAGAAGGTGATGCAGAACCCGCAGAGGTAAGCACAGGCGACGCAACTGTAGACGCTATCTTAAATAACGCTCCTGCAGAAGACGATGAAGGAGAAACAGAAGAGACAGGCAATAAAAGCGTACAGCAACGTCTAGACGAAAACCAAGACAACCTGCGTGCAGCTATGGCAAGTGTCACTAAAGAAGAATGGCAGAACATGTCCCGCTCTGAGCGTGAGGAAGCAGGTCTACCTGTACGCCCACTAGACATGCGCTTCGCTGGTGCGGATGCATTTAAAGGTAACGAACTTCCTTCCACTACGGAAGCACCCGAAGGTAGTATTGCTGCCAAGGAATACGAGTCTGCTGCGGAGTTTATTCAGGACAACGATCAACGTATCCTTGATGAACTAGAGAGTAAAGGCCTTACTGGTGAGTCCAGCAAAGATGAAATCAAGCGTGCCTTGACAGACTTCTATCGTGCTAACCAAGACGATCCTACTATCGGTAACTACATCGCCAATGCACCCATGCAAGACATTGACAGAATTGCAGATGTCTTTATGCTTACGTTGAAGCAACTAGAAGAACAAGAGTAAGGCATCACAATGGCTGATCAATACACGTACTATACGCCTGACAACATGAAAGGCAAGAAGGTATCTGACTTAAAGAGGAACCCTGAGTTCCTTAAGGATGCTGTAACCTTTCTTAAGAGTAGACGTAAGGGCTGGACAGATGAGGAGCTAAAAGGTCTTACACCTGATGACGTAGCCTATGAGGTGCTAGAACACTTCCGTATCATGAATACAAACGAAGTAAGCATGTCTAAAGACTACTACTTTGTTAAGGATGATAAGACTCAAGAGAGCGAGAAGCAGTCCTATGCCCGTCTCATGAATGCATTTGATAATGCTAAGGGTGAAGGTATCTTGGACGGTGGCTTTGCTGGTGTGCGTGACTATGCTGAAGGCTTCCTGACAGCCCCTACAACGTACATCTCTGCTGCTGCGCTACCCCTGACAGGCGGTGCTGGTAGTGCCGCTGTACAGGCCGCTAAGGAAGGCTCTAAGCAAGCCCTGAAACAGTTAGCTAAGCACTCCATTAAGCGTGGTCTGTTGGACACAGCGTTTGAGGGCAGTGTTGCTGCTGCATCACAGCTTGGTACAGAGCTTATCAAGAAAGATGCTAGTGCTACTATTGGTGAAGACTATGAAGTAAGCGGTACAAACATTGCTCTAGCTGGTGCGCTGGGCGGTGCAGCAGGTGGTGCAGCTTATGCTATCCCTGCACGCCAGCAGTACAAAGGTGCGCAGCGCATGGTTGAGGTTGTCGAGAAAGGCAACTCAGCTAAAGCAGCACGTATGGCTGAGACAACTAACCGTGCAGTAGAAGACTTGAAGAAGCTGAACGAGACAACAGAAGGACGTAAGTTCATCAAGTTCAGTAAAGACAAGTTGATGGCATCCATTGACCCTAAGCTTGTCGAGGAAGGTATGGCTGCTAAGGTAGACATCCTGAGTGAAGACTTGCCTGACGGACTTATCGGTGGCTTAGATCGTGGTACAATCCAGCGCTTAGGTGCTGCATCTGTGGACCTAGCACGTCAGCTAGGCGTTAAGCCTGAGAAGGGCCAGCGTATCACGGAGTACCTTGCTCGTCGTATTGATGAGGGTGATGGTGTAACACTGTTTGATAGCGTAGCAGACAAGTATGGCTTGTCACGTAGACAGCTAGCTGCTGTGTATGCTGCTGAGGTATCAGAGGCTGCTCGTATCCTTGTGCAACAAAAGCAATTCAAGACTGCTGCAGGTAAGAAGCTCACAGGCAAAGAAGCTAGTGAGGCTGCAGGTAAGTTCAAGGACAAGCTAGACGAACTGTACGACATGGGTATGTCTACTGTGTCTGGTCAAGAAGCTAAAGAGCTTAGTGATGCACAGCTACAACTAACCAGAAGCCAACGTGTAGTGCGTAACCTTCGTAATGTTGAGGATGCTCGTCGTGCATTCATGACTTCACAGCCTGCTACAACCATGCGTAACAACATCTTTGGTGTTGCTATGACAGGCATTGATGCACTGGACCAGTTCAACGCATACATGCTGCGCTCTGTCACAGGCAAGGAGTCTGCTGCTGCTACACTAGATGGTACAGGCGACATTGCTAAGTACTTGCTGCGTGATCAGTATGTAGCTGAGACAGCCGTAGAACTACTGCGTCAGGATGCACCAGAGCTTATGCAGAAGGTGTTCATGGAGGCAGCACAGGCAGAGACAGGCGTAGTACGTAACACTAAGCTAGCCAAGGCTGGTACGTTTGTTAACACGCTCAACACTATGTCTGACCACATCTTTAAGCGTGCTGTTGTGGCTGGTACTATTGACCGGGAGCTAAAGCAACAAGGCTCTTCTCTTGCTGAGTACCTAGAGAAAGGCATGATGAGTGAGATACCTGACAACATTATCAACAAGGCTTTGGATGATAGCTTAGGCTTTACATTCCAGAGACGCTTTGGTGGTAAGGATGCCAGTGAAACTAACAAGTTTGTGAACAAGACCATTGGGTTTATCCATAGGTCAGGACTTACTACGCTAATCCCCTTCCCACGCTACCTTGCATCACAGGCTAAGTTTATCAAGGACTACTCTGTACTTAACATTGCGTACAAGGGCGGTAAGCTTACTGATGAAGAGTGGGCTAAGCAGATGACAGGCGGAGCTATCTTTGCTTCCGCTTACATGTACCAGAAGGACAACATTGAGCAAGGCCTTAACTGGTTTGAAGATGAAATGGTGTCAGGTGAGGTGACTAACGCACAAGCTGCTATGGGTCCAACAGCACCTATCCATTACGCTGCTAACATTGCTGCACGTATCTCTATGGGTATGCCTAACGATCTGCTTGATGATCAGGATCGCTTTAGCCGTAACATGATGAACCTCATCCTTGGCTCAGAGTTCCGCCCTAGTGGTACATCCTTGGATGAAGTAACAGAAACCATGTATAACGCTGCTAAGGCTATCGCTGATGGCGATACATCGTTTGATCCACAGCCTATAGCTAAGGTGGTAGGTGACTACTTTAGTACGTTCACATACCCTGCTGCTGTGGTGAAGGACTTCTATGGTCAGTACGATCCACGTTCATCCTATATCCCACAGACACTGGATGCTACAGTATCCCTGCCTGACATTGGCGGGCCACGTAGCCCTAACCTGTATCTGTACAGCAGGTTCGCTAAGAACATTGTAGACTTCAACTTGAATGAAATGTCTGCTACACTCAAGGATGCTACAGGCATTGACATGGGTACAACACAAGTAGAAGGCCTCATGAAGTTCATGGGTAGCTCTACTCGTACACACTTTCAGATGATGGACCCTGATAACCAAGACACCGGGTACGACGTTGTACGACATGATGTGTTTGGTGATGGGCCTATCCGTCAGCTTGACCCTCTGCTTAAACAGATCACAGGTTTCACTAAGAGTGCGCCACCTAATGCTTTGAAGCGTGAGATGGCTAAGCTTAACATTGATCCCTTTGCTTTGTATAACCCTTATCGTGAGAAGAACAGCGCACTAGAGTTGTTCACTCAGCAGATTGCACAGGGCTCATTGGCTGAGGAAGTAGAGGCTTTCATTGAAGCTGATCCAGTCTATCAAAGCTCTGACATACGACGTAAGCGCAAGCTGCTTGAGGATAAGATTAAGAACGTCATTAACAAGAAGCGTGACACAGCACGTACTATCCTGTCAGACTTCGCTGCTAAGAATGAAGAGTATCAGTCAGATTTCAATGCCTATGTGCGTGGCGAATACACTGCTATGGGTCCAAGAGAAAAGGCTGACGCAGATGCAGCATGGGCTGATGTAGCAGGGCGCTACAAGTTTGAGGGTAGGTCTATCACAGAGGCTATTGATGAGATCAACTCCTCTACTCAGTATGATGAGGATGAGAAGGACTCACGTAGGTCTGTACTACTACTCTGGTATATCCAAGCAGGTAAGCTAGAGAAGAAAACACGGCGTGCTATAACAGAAGCAGACTAAACACAAAAGAAGAGGGGCCACATTGAGCGGCCCCTTTTTTATTGTTTAACACCGTGCAAGTCTACGCATCGTTCTGCCCACATCTGCACTTCTATTAAGTTCTTCAATGCTTGATGCTTCTCTTCTGTACTATGTAGATTGTCTACAAGGTACTGCCTTACATCCTGCATCACTTCGTCCAACCCCGCCCTAAACTGTGTGTGTCTCCCAGAGATAAACGCCTCAGCTTCTTTCTCTAGGCTCAATGTGTTAAATCCCTTCCTTGAGGAACACCTTGACCCACTGCGCACAGATGTCAGAACGTATAATGTCCTCAACACCAAACTCTACAATGGGTACAGGTATCATGTGTTTCTTAGCTAAGTGAATTACTTTAGACAGACCGTCGGCTTCCTTCAAGTCTGACTGCTGTACGTCACCATTAAGTACAATAGTACTACCCTCACCAACACGAGTCAACAACATCTTAAGCTCATGCGTAGTGATGTTCTGTGTTTCGTCTACGATAATGAAAGCATTGTCAAAGCTACGCCCACGCATCAGTGCTAGTGGAGCCATCTCTACGTTGCCGTTCTTGATAGCTGTCTCTAGCATGCCCTTGCCCCAGTGTTTCTCTAACACGTCAAGCACAGGCAATGCCCAAGGGTAGGTCTTTTCTTCTAGTGTACCGGGTAGATACCCTAAGTCCTTACCTACTGCTACGTGAGGGCGTGTGATAACGATCTTGTCAATCGCCTTGAGTGTGTACTGGTCTGCAGCATACGTAGCTGTAACGTATGTCTTACCTGTACCAGCAGGACCAAGCACAAACACTTGGCTGTTCTGGTTAAGGTGATCCAAGAAAGCCTTTTGCTTGTCTGTCTTGGGGGTGATGCCAGAGGTCTTCTTAGTCTCAGCACCCTTGTAGTTAGTCTTTCGGCGTGACCGTGTTTGCTTCTTTGGTGGCTCAAGATTGTCCATCGTTATAGTGCCTTTTTAAATAGGTTAATGCTTTTTCTAGTCCGTCAATATCGTCACCTAAGTTTCCAAGACCTAGATTGCAATCTTCGCATAACCAGCCTCTAAACTTTAATGTGCTGTGGTCGTGATCTACTACTAGTGATTTTGTATGAGGTTTACTGCAGCAGTCACATACTTCTCCTTTTAAATGCTCATACTCTTTACGTAAGCGTATGCGTAACTTAGAGTCTTTCTTAAAACAGGTCTTACACCTTCTATCTAAGTTGTCTTTATTAGCAGCAGCAGAATAGTACTGATCTAAAGTTTTTACCTCATTACATACTTTACACCGTCTTCCCTCTGATCCATCAGGTGCTAAGGTTGAATCTGCTAAAGAACTAAACATTTCTAACTGCATTACACGTCACGCTTACCTTCATTCAACAGGTAGTCTTTCAACTCAGTGTAACCACCAATGTATTCACCTGAGGGGGCGAACACTTGCGGTACAGTAGTTAGACCCGCTTTGACCATAAGCTTTAACATCCAGCGGTTGTCTGCGTGTTGTACGTTATACATGTCATACGTTTCACCTGCACCAATGAGCAATGCCTTGGCGCTGTCACAGAAGTTGCATTGGCTGCGTGTTAGGATAGTGTACATACTTTCTCCGTTGTAAATGGAGGTCGCTGGAGGAATTGAACCCCGTGGCATCCATCCCACTGTTTAACGCCAAGAGTTTAGAAGACTCATGTGGGGGCAGCAACCATATAATAAGCAGTTTAGACACTTGCTCAGGTGCAGAAGACCGAGGTGTATGAAGGTGACAAGACCAGCACAGGGACGTTCGGTCATAACTTATGTCAGGTCAACAATCTCACAGCTATCACCAGAACATGCTAGTGTCTGACTTCCTGCCGTGTTGTCCTCAGCTTCATACTCTGATAGCTTAGCCCAGTCAATAGCTGTAGGCATACAAGATAGCAGTGTCTCATAGTCTGACTTACCGCACTCCTGATATGGCGCTTGCTGGTACGTATGCTCATTGTAGGGCAAGAAGCTAACACCTGACATCTCATCAAAGTGTTTGTACACGAATGCACCTACCTCAAACCACTCATCTGCTTTGACGTTGATAGTCACAGAGGGTTTGTGTTCACACCAGTTACGTTGATAAGCAAGCCACATCTCTAGCTGTTCAATGGCAGACATGTCAGACGTAGTAACTGCACCCGTAGGAGCTTTCATAGGGAAGCTGAACACTGTTGTGCTATCAGGCTTCATTACGTCAGGCTCGTTAGGGATACCCTGGTCAACCATAAACTGTGTCAGGGGGTCTTTGTTGTCACCTCTGACGGTTCGGATATAGTGGGCGCTGTGTCGGGCGTGAATGCCTGAAGCACTATCAACAAGCTG
>Ga0209953_1000179_pt1 | contig 24763 bp, 23 predicted proteins | sample SalPonred_H2O_MG_FD_185713 | JGI IMG/M metagenome (GOLD analysis project Ga0209953, IMG submission 185713) | Salt pond water microbial communities from South San Francisco under conditions of wetland restoration - Salt Pond MetaG... | ecosystem: Environmental > Aquatic > Non-marine Saline and...
CTTGGCGTAAATTAGGAATTTGTCTATACATTTCTTCCCAGAAAGTATCCTTTTCGTGCCATTTGTTATTAAATTCTTTGCGGTCCCATTGCATTTGCTGTTTTACATTTTCATCTTGCAAAACCGGAATTAACTTTTTATGGTCAGCAACCCATTTACTTGAATCGTGAGGACTGCACATTACGCACTTAATATTGCAAGTATGTCCTAAACGTAAATCTAAGTATTTTAAATTTTCTGGTACGGTTCCGTCTTCTTTTGTCTGACGTACTAGTTCGGGAATGTCTACGCCATCTTCCATCCAGGTATAGCTTTCCCAAACACGCTTACTAGCAACGCCTTTGGATTCTTCTTCGAAACATTTGCGACAACTAGCAGGAATTTTTCCATCTAACATTGTTGTACGTACACTTCGCATGTATTCATTATTCCAGGCTTCCATTGGTGTCTCTCGACCAAAATTTGCCGGTTTGCCGTTTTCCATTTTAACTAGGCCAACTTCGTGATCACTGCCTGCACCACTAGCATTGGCACTACAGCACAGGCGCATATCTCCGTTTGGTCTTGTAGCAAAGTGTATCCAAGGTAGGACACAAAATGTCTTGCTGCCACTTTCTTGTGCAATTGCGTCTTGGTATTTTTTAAGATTAGACATTTTTGAATCCCGTAACTTTTATAAATTGATCTTTAGGTTTAGCAATTTTTTTATTTTTTCCGCAAGTTTTAGCACAAGTAATCAAACGATTTTGTGCCCAATATGCGTCCCAAACATTTTGCCACCCTTTTGAATTAATAATGTCTTTTATGCTTTTTTCTAGCGCATAATTATTACCTATTTCTTGCATAAGATCATTATATTGTTCTAACATTTTCTTTCTAACAGGTGCGGTTATATCATTAGGTTCACTATAATTGTATGGTGTACTAGCTAAGAAACAGCAAGGAAAAACTTGTTTATACGCATCGATATAAATTTCCTTGGTATGCCTTACATAACAATCTATTTCTACGTCTTTAAGAACATCTTTATAATTTTTCACCATATCGCTTGAGATATAAGACAATCTACTATCTGTTGGAGGTTCTAAAAAGTACTCAGTTTCACCTGATTTGCCATACACTGCAAACTGTGGCTGTCCTATAAAACGACTACTATTTTTTTCAGTAAATAACGAAAATCCTAAAGCTTCTGCACGGGATCTTGCTTCGTCAACTTGATGTTCGTTATGCTTAAATTTTAAAAAACACCATTCGGCTCTTCCGCCGGCTTCTATAAAAGATTTAGCATTTTGTATAACTGTTTCATATTTTGTACCTATTCTATACAAATGATGAGTATCTTCTAGACCGTCTATAGCAAAGATTACATTATGCGTTGGAGGCAATGCTTTCGCAAGATCTTCCCACCACTGCTTACTTCTTGCGCCACCATTAGTATGTATTCTAATATTTAATTTAGGATTTATAGATGTGCTATAACTACACATGTCAATTAGATCATTATTAATAATAGGATCACCAAAATTTCCGCAGAAATAAAATCCTTTTAACTGTTGTAATACTTCTTCATTTAGTATACTTTTAAAGTCGTTTACAGTCCAATCTTTATTCTTAATAAATGGATTTTCTAAGCCGCCGTGTACATTACGACTGCACATAGGACAGCTCGCTTGACAGCGATTTGTAATTTCTAAATGAATATTTTCTAATTGCTGAAATGTGAACATATACTATATTTATTGAGCACTAGTCAGCCTATGGAGTTATCTGGTAGTTTAACTACTAAATACACACAATGAAGTATATAGGCAACATAAAAAATAATACATGGACAGATCAAGTTGTATCCAAAGTGCTTTCAACTAAAGGAATACTACGGCCTAAACAAGGCGGAATACCCGAAGGCGACGAAGGACGCAGAGAATGGCAAAGAGCAATAGACGCAGGGTACGATGTTAATGCTGTCTACTTTCAAATGTTTACTCAGGACAACTTGGATATAACTGTTCCAAATATTTCAACGTGCGGAAGATCACAACATTGGTGGATTACTAAAATGATGCCTGGACAGTTCATGCCGATGCACGTTGATCCGCACACGCTACAACAAGAAAATGCAGATAGATTCTGGATACCATTACAGGACTGGCAACCAGGACATATTTTCATGTATGAGAATTATGTTACAACTGATTATACAAAAGGCGACATATTTCAGTACGAAAATAGTGCTGCATTACACGGAGCAGCTAATATTGGATCTGTACCTAGGGTAGTATTGCAGGTTACTTTACATGATTAAGTGTTCTTTTTCTTTCCTATAATCATAAAGCGAGTATACTTAGGTGTATCAAAAGTTCCACGCCAGTAAGGTTTAATTTTACTCATGCGCATAAAATCATCTAAGTCGGTAGAACATCTTACATGCTCATCTAACTCAAAATAATTATTACTCTGTATTACAAACAATGCATCGTCTGGCTGATTGCTTAGCCATTGATCATATTGTTCTTGTGTAACATGTTCGCAGCTTGTGTTAATTACAATATCTGCAGGTTCTGTGTATGTACACATATCTGCTGTTACTGCTTCGAAACGTCCTGACATTTCATAATTCTTGTTAACTGTATTTGCAGTTTCCTCACATGCAGGATCAATGTCTACACTTGTAATATGTTCTATACTCATCTTGCTATTGAATAGAATACTAGCAAGAACACCATTCCATCCACCATATATTGCAATGCGAGCATTGTCATTTATATAATGTAAATGCAAGGTGTCGGCCAACCAAATCTTTGAATTAACTTGCCCTTTCCAAAAACTTTCAAGTGTGCGGTATCGATCGTCGCTGTTACGTATTGCATCCATCCAAAATAATACGTCTTGTATATCTACTTTCATAGTTTCCTCTTTGGTAGTTTACTATCTGCACTGCTAACACAGCTAGGAGTAATGCACTTTGCTGGTGCTTTAAACAGCTCAAATCCGCCGTCTAACGTGCCTAAAGGCTGGTCGTGACAACTGTAGCTACGTTTTACTTCATTACCTCTTATGACGCATCCTTGATAGCCTGCATTACAAGTCCATCCTTCAAATTTATTAAATCCGAATGCGTTAAATCGTTCTGCTTGGTCTAATTCGTATTCGTTTCCAACTTTATCATAAAGAGAAATTTGTGCAATCTGTTCTCCTTTCCATTGTTGTGAAAAACCTTGTTGCATTTTCAAGATTTGATCTTGTGTATATCCGTTAACTACAAAAGATGCTGTTGGGTCAGATTGTGGTTTTAGAGTAACATTTATGCCTCGAGCAGCAAATCTTTCTAATCTTCCGTAAAGCTCTTCAAATATCTCCGGAACCATTACTTGATTAATTGTAACATAAACACCCGATTTCATTAGCTGAAGGCATTTGTCTCCAAACTCTTTTTCATTTGCAAATTCTGCATGGTAGCTGGCCGTAATGCTTCTACGTTGCAATTTACTTGTCGAATCCAACCACCGATTCCACCATTTACTACCCGGGCTTAGATTAGTAGTCATGTGTATGCTTTGATATTCGGGTGCTGTATCACTACAGTAATGATCTATGATCTCCCCAAAGTACTTATATGCTGTTGGCTCACCTCCACTAAAACTAAAGTGAAAGTCAGTGAAGTTATTTGCTCGAGCCTGTGCCTTGATACTATCAAGTGTGTTTAAGTACAATTCTAAATCTTGGTGGTCAGGGGTACTAGATCTTGCGTATGGCCAGCAATATGAGCAGTTATAATTACAAAATCTAGCCAGGATCCACGAAACCGTAAAAAGATGGCTCTTTAGGAGGGTCTTTTGGCCAAACTCGGTAATGTTATCCCAGGGTATGTTTTGAAAATTGTTCATGCAACCATTCGAAGTCGTTTATTAAGAAAATATCATTGCTGCTAGAAAGGCCAAACTCACGACCAGTCCTAGCGCCGGCCAACGCAAATTTACCAAAGTCTCTATCCAATCCCACGGTTGTCCAAGTTTTGAGTCTTTCATTTGTTTCGTCCTCGTTTTGTCTATCAATTGTTTTACTTGCTAGTTTAGCACATTCTCTAAATGCACTTTTCCATGTATTAAATGGATCAGTGTTAAATGCAGTTATGTTTGCAACTTCTGGTACTGCTTTAAAATACTTGGATATGCTAGTTGTCATGTCGGGCTTACTAGTATCCATGTTTAAAGTTAAATTCTTTGGGAGTAATTTCACACCACCATAGCCATACACTAGATCATTGATAGGATTCTTGCTGCGCCAAACATGAACTGTTTCTAAATCGTATTCGTCAACTTTATAACCAAAGTCAAAACTATCCAATATTTCAGCATCTGCATCAACTACCCAAAACATTTTAGTAAAACATTTTTTAGCGGCTGCTATGTGTGCTTGGTGTATTCCTTTTACGCCATCTACACGCTTTGCTCTTGGAAATCTATCTTTTAGAGCTTGCCAGTTAGATTCTGCATTAGGTTCATTATAAGAAATAAAGACGATATCATACATTGTTATATTATAACTTGTTTTAGGTTATTTGTCAATCATGTAATCCTTGAGGGTAAAGTTTGTTCCTAGCATATAGTCTGTGCTAGCTTTAGAGTCGTTACTCCAAACTAATACTTCAGGATCCTCGTATAGAAAATCACAGTTCTTACAATAGTCTATGCTGTCAAAGTCTTCCATTTCGTGTGCTTTACGTAATTCATTATACTTGTCACCATACCAAATATCTTCAATAGTTTGATTTTGCACATGACCTAGTACACTTTTACTTTCGTTAGGAGGACCCATTGTTTGACAACACGGTGTTACTGCTCCTTTTAGTCCATTAACGCCGCCGCTTCTAATTGTTATTTCAGGTGCAAATGGTCGACCACATGTTCTACGCTTTTTAGGATCTCTTACATACAATGGCTGATAGTTTCCACTCCAATTATGCATTTTCCAAATGTATCCTATGCTACCTGTAGGACCTATGAAGTTATTAATATATTGATCTACTTCATATTCTATTTGATTGTTGTCTAAAATAAGGTGATAACTAGAGATTGCACAATCGCTGTTAGACTGCTTGATGTATTCTTTAGCCTTTATTACATTTGTTTTTAACAAATCAAAGTTGTCTACAGCCATCCATTCTTTATACGTTTCTTTATTGTATCCAATGCAACTAAAGCGAGCAAAGCTTAATCCAGCATCGATACAGTCTTGCATAAAGTGGCCACTAAAGAAACTGCCGTTGCTATACATGAAACTAGGCAACCCTCGTTTTGTGCATTCTTGGATGTACAGTGGTAAGTCCTTTGCCATTGTGGGTTCCCCGCTGCCTTCTAGGTTAATAACAGGTTTGCCAGGCAGCTGGTCTAGAATATTAATAAACATATCTAGAGGCATTTTGCGAGTCCATTCAGAACCCCTGCCTATAGTCTGCGGACACATTTGACATTTGTAATTACAACCGCCAAATACTTCTACAACTGCTCTTTCTAGTTCAGGTACTTTGCTCATTGTCCCCACTTATTCCATATTTCAGTTAATAGCTTTATATATGCGGCATCCATATGTCTAAAATCATATTCTATCTTGCGATTATTAAATTCTATGCTGTAAAAGTCAGTATACTCTTTAAAAAAATCCTGTGCTTCGTTATAAGGCAAATTTTGTATACGGCCTACTGGAGCATATCCTAGTGCAAGCTGTTCGTCGTTTGGGTCGACGCCTTTACTCTCTAGCCAAGATGTAAATTTTTCGTCTGTTGGTAAATCATATCCTGTTCCAAAGTAACAGTTAAATTCTCCGCTTATCACCCTGTGTTCTGATATTCCATCTTGTTCAACTACATCATCGTTATCAAGGTATGCTTCGTACCATGTCTTACCAGTTTGTGCATAGTGCAAGTATACTAAACCGTCGTCAATTTCTTTTACAAATTCTTTTTTAAATTTAGGATCCAGTTCAATACGTTCTTGTATTCCTAAAAGATTATAATAAAAATATCCGTTAACGTAACCGTCATCCTTGATAGCATCAGTTTCGTACCAAGCTTCTAGTTCATGGCAACAATGATTAAGATAGCAAATAGCTAGTCGTGTAGCGCCGTTTGCATTTGCAAGTACACTGCCTGGATTCCAAAGTTGTCCTTGTGAAACTTCGAAATGGTGATGCAACACATTTAGTAAATCTTGATCGCAACTGTATCTTAATGGTCCGAAATTTTCTAGTATTTTATAGTCTGTATGGTAATTAATTGTTGCAATACTTCTATCTAAGTCATCACAGATATGTTCTACAGTCCTATAATTGTTATGAAAACCTAAAAGACTAAAATTTTTCTGAAAGATCTTTTTATTATGTGTTTCTAACAAACGGTCAAACTGGTTTAACCAGACGCTGGCTAATTCTGTGTCATCTGGTTTTATGTAAACATATTTTACATCATTATTTGTGTTTCTAAATCCAAGCTCTATCATTGAATCCCTTTATAATTTGCTCTGCATGTGCTCGTTGTGACTTAATACCGGGATGCATCTTATCTCTTGCACATTTATCATCGATATTGGGGAACGGTTTAATAGTATTATCTGGTAACATTTCTTTGCAGAATGCATTTGTGGGATGATCCCAAGAGCTAAACAATATTTTAATACCTTTATACTTTGCAATATCATATATCCAATTTATGTTAGACAACGCTCGTGTTATATAAAAGTCATCATCCATGGATGTTAAAACTTTACAAAGTTTTTTATAGCCCGAGTGAGGATAAGCAGGTATTAGATTAATCATATCCCCTAGTTCTCCGGTGTGTAATTGTCTATGCCAGGCAGGAAGTGTTATCATTGCATAGTCTAAATCAATTAACGAATTTACAGCACTAAATGTCCTTGCTACACGTTCTATGCCTGCGCCTCCTGAACCAAAATTCAATGGATTAAGGTCAAGACGTTTTGCAACAATATTCGTATGCAGATTTAACGACTCAATACCTTCGCCTGCTGTAAAACTACAACCAAAGAATCCAATACGCTTTCGTGTATTGTCAAAGTTCCAAATATCTCTAAAATTATATTCATTAATTGTGTAATACCAGGGATCTTTATCCCATGTTTTTTCTTCTCCGCCTTGCATTATTTTAACTCGATAAGGTCCAGAAGATGTTGACAGTCTTTTTTCAAATAGATCAAATTGTAATGCACCAAACGGTCTTAGATCTTCCAGACATGTTACTTTACAAGGTGCAGATTTTGCATACTGTTTAAGAATCTGATGAGAGATATTACTCATTGCGTAACTCCGGGTTTAGAGAGAACACATCAGTATTTCGAATATCGTCAATTTGCTTCGATTTCCACTTGAACTGTTTCCAAAGATGGCTGTTGTCTGCTTGATACATAAAATCTATCATGCCTTGCCAACCATGAAACGGTATTCCAGTATCTGCTTCTATTTTTTACCGTACTTGGTTATTTTTTCAGCTGCTTGTTCTTTGAGCAATGGTGGCAGAACTGTGATGCTATAGTAATCTGGAGTGAACAACGGATTAATATGGAATCGATCTACCCAATAGTTTTCCATATAGAAGCCACGTCTAGGATGCACACTTTCTAGTGGCATTAGATCGTTTTTATGCAGTTCTTCGTGAAGCTCTGTGATTCTAAAAATGTTAAGAATGCTAACTGTAGGATGGAACCAGTAGTCTACTGCACCGCTTTCTCTTATCTTTTTTAAGTTTTCAAGCGTGGATGCCCATTTACCTTTATACCTAATGTGTTCAAATGCATCGCCTTCGCCGTCAATACTAAGACTTAGGTGTACATAATTAAATTTCTTCCAATATTCTAGTACATTTTGCTTTGCTGTACCTAGAGTAGTACCGTTAGTACTGTATCTAAGATCAACATCAAACTTTTCCTTTTCTACTAACATATCTAATATACGCCAATGCTCTGGCATAATCAAAGGTTCGCCACCTGCAAAGTGTATTTCGCTCATTGCATCTAGATTATATTCAATGTCACCCCAAAATTTGCTTGCTTCTTTAAGGTCGATAAGACGTGTTTCACTATATTTGTCAGCACCAGGGTGCAACTTCTGAAAATCTTTACTCCACTGTGTACTAAACAATGGACTGCAAGTTGTACAAGCAAGATTACAATAATTACTAAAGCGAAAATCCCAATACTTTAGCTGTAGCTCTGGAATAGTTCCATCTTCTTCTGTACGAGCAATTAAATCTTTTGTATCGTCAAACCATTTACTGTTTAATCCAGTTCTCATAGTGTTCATATTATGGCTTTGTTTTGAAACACAGCGTTCGCATGCACTAGGAAGTGGTTTTCCGTCCAGCATATCTTTACGCATTTTCTTTGCACGGTCGCTGTTAACAACTTCTATGAGATGTTGTTCTTTTACGTTACCAAAACTGTTTTCGTTGCGTAAAGGAGTCTGACAGCAAGCAAACGCTCTACCGTCATTGATGACGTGTAAGTGCATCCAAGGAGCAACACAAAAGTTTTCAGAATTCTTTAAGTCATCATTCATACATCATCTCTCTAAATAGTTGTTGAAACTTACGCTCGTTCTTTTTCTCGTAAAATTTTTCTTTATTCTTTGCCATAAATGGTACAGTTTCGTTTATTCGATCTTGCAGTTCTTGTTTATCAAAATTAATTATTCGTTCTATATTGTCACAAATTGCTTCTGCTCGTTTAGTAGTGCTGGAGATCTTGTCATAATATTGATCAATAAGTAAAGTAGGAGCAAAATAACCTTCATTGCTTATGTGTCCCATAGTATTTACACAACCCATAACCATGAAAGGGTGTCCTTTGGCTATTTGTCTCCAGGTTCCCATTCTAGGAGCAATAACATTGGTCTCATCTAGATAATGCTTATCGAAGGGAGGAATAAACGGCTCACTTACAATGTTAATTAAGCTGTTTTCATAAACACTTTTATCGACAGCCAATGGCGTTTTTTTAATTTGTCGGATATCAAAGTCTATTTTACTAACTGTCTTTTCTAATAGCTTTAATATCCCAGTCTTTTCTTGAATATAAGCTTCGCCTTTTGATTTATCTACAATTCTAAAATCATTAGGGTTTATATTAAATTGTTCTTCTGCTACGTTATAACTAAAAATACCGTAATTTTTTAATTTTCTGTAAATTATTTCGGCTATAAGTGTATGGTCATGCAGTCTAGTTGATCCACAAAACGCTGTAAACGTATATTTTGGGTTCCAATTGTTTATGTCAAAATTTTCTCTATCATACTGTTCTGCTGATACAGGACAAGAGTGTGTATCTTTAAATACCCAGTACCAATCTTCGAGACCGTATCGACTTTTATAAGCAATTTGGGTGTGTATTTGCCACCAGTCTATTCCGAAAACATTATTGTTATCGAATAGTTTTTTATATGATTCGTTTAAATCTCCTAGTACTATAAAAATTTGTTGTCTTTTTACTCCATGTCCAGCAAGTTCATCTAATCGTACTCTTAGTTTCCAAAGATATTTGTATCCTAAAGTTAGCCAAGGAGCAAATATCAATAGTTTCATTTTGCCCTTAGCTATTTTAGATATTGTTTTAGATGAAATAAACTCTGTGAATGATGTATCCCAGTTTAATCCATTATTAAGTTCTAGAGGATAAAATAAATTTTTTGCTGTTTCTTTTCCAGAAAATAAATTTATGTCTAATTTTAATGCTTTCATTGCATTATAAAATGCAGTATGTCTTAAAACCGGAGTGTTTACTTTAGATGCATACGGAATTCTTTTAAAGTCATTACTAAATGTGTAAGAAGAAACTCCATTAGGAATTGGAGTCTCATCAATTATACGATCATAATAGAGATTAATCGTAGGACGCAAGAGGATCATCGATATTCCTTGGGTCTGGTTTTAGTATCCAGCCTTCTTTTTCTGCAAGTTCCTCAATTTCTGTGTCTGTATCAGGAATACTATCCATCCAATCTGTTAAGATCTTAGGAAAAACGTAGATGCTTTTATTTCTACGAACATCGTACTGCTGATAAAATGTTTTAAAGTCTCTCCACAATGTAATCGGGTTGCTTGTTCTCCTATGAGGAGCATCAACTGTGACAAGATAATCAATCAAACGTTCAATGCTTGCACGTTCAAATTCGTGCCACCCTTCTTTGTGCTTATTTTCTTCCCACCATGTACTAAGATTTGCATGACAATGGTCTTTAATATGATTAGGAAGTGCTAGAGGGCTTTGAAAACTAGGAAAACGCAAAAGATTTACACTAACAGTAGGTGTCCTACTGTTTGTCATTTCTTTCAGCTTATAAATTTCATCAAGAAAATCTGTAATTGTAAACAAGCATAGGCTATTAATTGTCATCATAACATTAACGCCATTACAATTTCCCTCGTTTAACAATCTCTTGATATTTTTAAGCCACATATCGTAGTCAAGACCGTCACGGATATATTCTGCTTGTGTTCCTGTTGCTTCACAACTGGTATACAAATCAAAATGCTTCATTCCCTGTGTCTTTTCTATAAGCTTATCGATAATACTGTCTTTGGCAATTAGATTACTATTGATTGCAAAACGCATATCTGTATCTTGCTCATTAAACCAATCGAACAGCTTCCAGGTATTTCCGCTCATCAACGGCTCTCCACCTGTTACTCTCAGTTCTTCTAGGCTATCAGACAGGCCATTATCCCACCATTTCCAAAACGCCCGAATGTAAGGATTATCTTCGTCGTTCTTGTAAGGCTGTGTCCACGAACCGTCTTGCTGAAATGCACCTGCTCCGTCACTTACAAGATTTTCATACGCACCGTTATTTTTAATATCTTTAGCCCAGGTTGTACTAAAGCTGGCATTACAGTAAGAACATGCTAAATTACAAGTTCTATCAAATGCAATTTCAAATGTTTTTAAACCTACATTAGCGTGTGAGTCTAGATCATATGCACGTTGCAGTTCCTCATCTGAATATATAATGCTTTTAAACGTCCTGTCACTTACAGCATCTTTGCTCATATCTTCCATTTTCCAGCAATATTCACACTCACGCGGACGCTCACCGTTCTGCATCATACGACGCATTTCTTTTTTATGCTTAGTATTATGAATAGCAGTGTAATCTGCTTCTACTTCAGCAATAGGAATTTTATGTGCAGGCGGGTGATGACAACTAGCAGTAGTACCGCTTCCTAACCAGGTTGTAGCATTAAACCACTTTGCACCACAAAAGCTCTTACTTTTGCTGTCTAGAACTCTATCTCTATACTGCTGTAGATTTTCTTCAGGCTTCTTTGGCATTCCATTCCTCTAATAAATGTTCGTATCTTAAAAATACATCGGAGAAGTCTTTACCTCTCCGACGGTCATATGCTTGTATGTATCTTACAAAGTCTTGTCTATGCTCTGTTGCGGTTTCTTCAGTACGCAAGTATTCACAAAACCTCTGTATCTGATCAAACTCTTCTAGATATATTCTTGCGTATTTCTCTTTAGAATAGTACTTTAACCAACTCTTGCACAGTTCTTCAATTGTTGTTGCAAACTTTTCTCTATCCTCTTTGTCTAACAAAGAACACTGTAAGTGCGGTGGCCATCTCATAATGTTTATGCTTAATGGAATTCTGTTAACTTCAAAGCTCTTGTTAAATTCTACTCTAAACTCCATAACAGTCATAATAAAATCAACAAATGTTGGTAGGCTTAGAATATTGATCGTAGTCATAATTGCTACATTGGCATTTGTTTCGTTGAGAATTTTACCTACTGTTTTAATCCAATATAGATAATTTAGACCATCTCTTGCATATTCAGCCTGCTCGCCTGTGCTTTCGAGACTTGTATAGACATCTACTTTAACACCTACTTTTTCCAGTGCATTGATCTTTTCAATCAGGCGATTAATTAACTTTTCTTCTACACATGCATTAGTATTAATTGCAACATCTAAACCTTTGCGTGGATTTTCAATTAGGTAATCTAGCAGCTTCCAGGTATCTTTTGACATTGTAGGTTCGCCGCCTGTGATACGTAGTACTTTTAGATGCGGCAATGCATCCGGAAACCATTTCCAAAATGCGTCTACATAAGGATTATAATCTCTATTCTTGTAAGGCATTTTGCCTGTCTTTTCTAAATAGTCTAAATGATGAGCACCGTGCTTAGTAGGATAAGCACCGTGCATTTTAATATCTTCCATCCATTTACTACTAATTTCAGGTGAACAGTATGCACATGCAAAATTACATGCATTCGAGAAACTGACTTCTAAATAACTAGGATAAACATTATCGTTAGCATTGCTAGACGCTATTTCATTAAATCTATCCCATGCCCAGGTGTCCGAAGTCTTATAGTGTCTATCTGAAAAATATGTTTTATCTAAGTCTTCGATCTTCCAACAATAGTTACATTCACTAGGGCGTTCGCCCTTTAGCATTTTAGCACGTTGTTCTTTTTTAAACTTACTGTTATGCAGTGCTGCTGGGTCTGCTTCTACTTCCTCAAGAGGAATCTTGTGGGGTGCAGGATGGTGACAACTATGATTGTATCCGTTCTGTAAATATAATGTAGTTTGTAACCATTTAGCCGTACAGAAACTACAACTTACGTTGTTAATTTTTTCACGTTTATCTTCTAATATTTTTATGCGTTCTTCGTTACTCATCGAGACCTAATAATCCTTGGTGTGTTTTGATATACAGTTTTGAAGAATTTGCTTTGTCCGGCACTTAACGGCGCAACATCAATATCAACTTGTGTTCCTTTGAGAATTTCTAGTCCAAGCCTTTCACACTCGTCGTATATTTCATGTTCGCTGTTTATGTTAGCACGAACTTCTTGCTCCCAAAATGTGTTCAACCATTCAAAGTCACGTACATTTGAATAGTCCCAGTCTGTGCAGTTTGTCATATAGCAGCCTTGACGAGCTCCTAAGATACTCCACATGCCATTATCTACATCAGCACCAACTTGACTCCAGATAAGCAATCTATGATAGTTTTGCCACCATACTTTACTTAAATCATTTACTCGTGCCCCGCGATCTAGACTCATTTTAACGCCTTCACGAAAACCGGCACGCCAGGCTTGCCAAGGTGTTGCATTAGTGTGCGATACGCTATAGTTCTCGTTAAACTGATAATATCTATCATCAAAGCAGAATTCAACTTTTCCGCGTTCATCGCCTTCTTCACTGTTTTCATGCGTCTTCATGTTATGCACAAATTTACGTGTCCACATCTTAAGACCGCCGTTGCCGTACATTAGTCCGTTAACATGAATTTTACCGCACCAACTAAACACATGATCAGATGTTAATCCTAGCTCGTCAATATCCACTACAACATTTAAAAAATCTTGATCTACAATGTTATCAGCATCAACAGTAATAAAATATTCTGTTTCCGAAATGTCTGCACAAGCTTTGTGCGCAGCATCGCTGCCTTTGACTCCGTGAACACGTTTAGCCCATGGTATCTTTTGTACTAGATCTGCATAGTTTTTTTCTGCGTTTGGTTCGTCGTAACTAAGGAAGACGATATCTTGGTCTACTACTGCAATTTTACTCATTCGGCCTCCTGAATATGAAAGTAGTTTTCGAATACTTTACCACAGTATAAACTCACATTGGGGTCAAGAGCAACCTTTTTATCTACATCTTCTAATTCATACGAATCAGTATACAGTATTTTATAAAACGGTAAATTAATAAATTCTAATAGAACGTTTGGATTGTCTTTTTTACAAATATAAATTAGCTGATTTTTATCTTTATAATAAAGAGTGCTTGTTAAGATATCTCGCAATTCTTTAGACAATTCAATTGTCCATTTTCCTTGTTTTAAGTTTTGTCTTACAACAAATGCACTGTCGGTATTAATTGTTTTTACTTTAGGAAATTGATGTATACTTTTATCTACATCAAATTCTGTAAGGTCTTTATGTTTAAATTTTATTTCATATTTTACTTTAGAATCAGTAGACGGCACCACAATATAGTCATCCATCTTTTTACGTTCTTCAGCAAATTCGATCATTGTTTCTCTATCAATTTCGATATAAGGCGTAGAGGTATCTAACTCATTTGTTAGCTTCCAGATAACTCCAGTCTCTTCTCTAAAATTAAGATAAAAGTGTTTTTCCATTTTCTAATTTCTCAATAATTTCTTCAGTAAGGAATTCGTCTTCTACATAATGTAGTACTCTTGTCTGAGCGTAATTACCTAAAAACAGTATTCCTTCGTCTGTAAAATACTTTCCAATAACCTTTGTCCATTTGTCTGGTACATTATACCAACCCTGTATTCTAGGTTTCATGTGCGTAAACGTAATAAAGCTATTAGGATCGGTGATGTCTTTTTCGTTCCCTAATATTTTGCTTGCAATAGCAGCACAAAGATCTATACTACACCAATTTTGATAATTTTCTTTTGCATACTTAGAATAAAATAGTGCCCAATTGTTTACTATTACTTCTAATAGATTATAAAACTCTTTTGCAGTATCGCCTTTTTTAAAGTAGTGCATTGCGCTATATAGATTAGGCAAGTCGTTTGAAACAAATGTCTTTCTATAAAACGTCTTTGTAACTAATTCGTCTCTGTATGTTCTAACATTGCTTACAAAGAATAGTTCTCGCTTGCCAAGTTCTTCCCACCAATGTGTAATGTCAGAAGTTATAAACATGTCAGCTTCTAGTACAACAGTTTCGTCATACGGACTAGCATGATATACTTTCCAACGATTTTCAATTTTCCAGTCGCTGTCTTCGGCACTGTCTGACCACGGAATAGGAATAATCTGATCGAATACTGATTGCCATTCTTCTGGGACTACATCATTAGTGATAATGCTGATCTTTTGATCTTTGTTAAACATGTGCAAACTGCATGCTAGAGCATATGCTTGTTTTATGTAATCTGTTTTGCCGTTATTCTGTGCAAGTAAACAAAATCCTTTATTCATTAGCAAGCACCTCCGATATTGCACGATCTAGACTAAACTTGTTCATGACATGTATATTGACGTCTTTAGCAGTACCTATATGATAGTGTCCTTCCCAATTCTTTTTATCTAATAAGAATGTGTAATTTTCATCATCTATTTTTATTAATACATCAGAATCGCTAGTAAACCATAACCTACCAGGCAACACTTTAGGCCAGTTTGTTCTTTGGAATCCGTTTATAATATGAATAGCTATACTAAAAGCAAAATCGTTTCTAAATGTTCTTCTTGGTATTTGATATATGAGTCTGTAGTAACTCCAATTTTCCTTAATATGAGAAACTAGGTCAAAGAAAAACTTCATACCTTCTGTCTTTTTAAAATAAAAAACCGTTGCCCAATACATGTCAACACTACGATCACTTATTTTATTAAATCTATATTCATCTGGTCTGTCCATATTAAGGTCAGTTATATGTCTATAGATTAGAAATTCTTGATCTGTATCAAACGCATTGAGTAAAATGTTATTACCTATAATAAAATCGGTATCCATTACAATAGTTTCTTCAAATGGCGTAATATCATATGCTGTGCTTCTATTATGGTTGCGCCATTCTAGATCTCTATTGCTCATTGTACCGTCACGATAGGTTCTCTTTTGAGCACAATCGTACCATTCTTGTGTGATAACGTGTTCGATATATTTTTTATAATAAGGATACTTTTGTTCTAGATAATCAGGATTATCCGTAGCAAGTGCTACAGGCAATCCTAAATGTTTTTTTATTTTTTTTGCACAGAAAATTGCTTGTTTAATGTAATCGACAGAATGATTGTTTTGTGCAAATAGCAAGATGCCTTTGCTCATAAATCAACTAGACCTTTCACTGTTCTATTCTTTTTTATTTCGTTGTACTTGTCAAGGTACTCATAGGAAGTAGTAAAGTAGATATTTAAGATGTCATCTAGGAACTTTTGCAAGTCTTCTACTTCAACAGGAGTATCGTTGTCGTCAATCAATACTGCACCTGTTTGATCGCCTTGTAGTAATGTGTGACAGAATGTAATAAGATCTCTATTTACAGAAAATTTTCCGCCGTTAAGATAGTGTACACAGTTTTCTAAGAATTGCTCTCTAATAATTCTACGCTGATTGTTAAGTGTAACCATGTAGTTAGAAAAATCAAGAGCTCTTTCTAATCGTTCATCCATATTAGTCTCCGAGTATTTTATATAGTATATACTCGTTTTACTAAAATGTCAATGGTTAACTGAATCTTAAATCTGTAATTACTGCTGGAATAGGTTGTAAAATATTAACGTTAGCATTCGGACGTTTTAAGTCAAGACCAGCTGTCATACTACCGCCGCTATCTAGTACAGGCTCGTCTATAGCAGGGCCAATACCTGTCCGATCGCCCGAATCATTATCTGCAAATTCTAAAAGGAATGTAACAGTATTAAACATTACGTTTCTTTTCGCATACACAGCCCAGTAGTTTTCGGCATATTCGGTTTGACTACCGTTCTTTTGGAAGATAATTTGATAACCAGTAGTTAACTGTCTTGAACCTAGAGCACTGTCAATACCTCCAGATTGGTCAACGTTTGTGTTTCCGTCTCTAGCGCGGCCAGTTCCTGTAACAGTAGTAGCGTTTTTTCCAAATACTACTTGTCCTGTGTTTCCTAGCATTGTTCCCCAGTCAGTATCTTTAGCTGTTGAACCACTAAGTTGTGCGCTAATTCTAATTTCGCCGCCAGCATTAAAAAAATGACGCATATGGTCTGCACCTGAAGCAGTTATTACGTTTCCGGCTGTGTCTGTTGTTTCGTATCCGCCCTGAAATGTTACAGCATATTCTGCTACAATTGCCTGAACTTGGCCGGCGCCGCCCCATTCTGTAAATCTCGGAGCGTTTGATAAAAATGATCTAGTAGTTGTTAGTTCAAAATTTCCTGTTCCTATTAGGTTAGCATTAGTTTCAATCGTATTGACTGCTGAAAACCAATCATTTACGCCTTGTTGTGCATCTGGAGAGTTTATACTAAACGTATCTCCGCTTATTCGTGTGACGCTAGGACCGCTTGCTTCTGCTCCAATAATATTTCCAGCAGTTACAGTATCCGGAACAGCATTATTGTTAGATTGATGCTGTGAACAGGTGTTAACATCAGTGCGTAGCTGATTCCAATGATCGTTATCAATGTCGTTGGCAGTATTAACACCTTTTAGATTTTCAAATGAAGTTACACGTTGACCATAGCCAGTTGCTCCTGAACCGTTACCTAAAACAGCACCTACTCGTTCTAAGAGTCCAGTAAGGTCTTCATTTTGAACTATTGAACCGGTTGTAACGGCCATAGATTAGTCTCCTTCAGACAAGTTTGATTGTGTGCTATAGGAAGGAGATGGAACTGATACATAGGATCCAGTTGGACGAAGCTGTTTCACAACACTAGTGATTGTACCTCTAACTAGTTCGTCGTCATTTGGATCGCCTTCGTCTAGGTCATAAAACTCAATGCTAAACTGAATTGCTCTATCACTAGTCTCTCTTGCATAGATAAAGTAACGATTTTCTGCATAGTAATCAGCTTGACCTCTACGTTCAAATATTTCTTGATAGCTTGCAGAAAGGTCGTAATTTCCGATGGGTTGTAATGAACCTGCCGAACCTGTTTTTTCAGTAGTATTTGCTTTAAACTTAATAGTACCCATATTAGTTAAAATGGTGTTCCAGTCTTGACCTTTAGCAGTGTTATCGCCTTCGATTTGACCGCTCATTTGAATTTCGCCGCCAGCGTTGAAAAAAGCACGTCTATGGTCTGCATTAGTAAATGTTACAGTAAAACTATGTATAATGGTGCCGTTCCAAGCAGCAAATCTAGTGCTTGTAGTTGCAGTTTCTAAAGTTACTTGAGTGCCGTCTACTATACCTTTATTAGCTTCAAGTATATCAACTACAGATACGTACTGATTAAATCCTTTCTGCACGTCTCCTGCAATATTAGTTGCACCGATTTTATCAGAAGTTTGTATTTCTGCAAGTGCAGATAACCCACCAGTTTGATGTACTTGGACTCTATTGATGTCTGTTCTCAATAATTCCATGTGTTCAGCAGTTACAGTATCTTCTGCACCTACAGGAGCACTTACAAGATCTTGGCCGTATCCGGTGTCGCTGAAACCGGTGCCCAATAATGTACCTACTCTATTTTGTAAGGCATTATAGTTTGCCGCTGTGATCAATGATCCTGGATTTACCGCCATCTCTATTCCTATTATATGCTACTATTATTTATACCTTGAGTACGCACTCAACTAATTTTTCTTCCGGAGCGTTGTTTGTTTCTAGTGCTACACCCACTAAGTGAACACCGGTTGCGCTGCCGCAGCCTAAACCAGTAGCATATACAGGGCCGCCCTTTTTAATAGGTCCTACTACACGCACAGGAACACGGCCTTTAAGACCTATTGCTTGTCCGTCACAATCTACATTCATCAAATATGCAGGTTCTAATGAAATTACACCGATCGGAATGCCTGTATCGCCACAGGCTTCTGCTTCATGCTCGTCGTGCTCACAAATCATCATTATAGTACCTACAGCATATTCTTTATCTGTAGTATATTTTTCTGCAAGGTCAGCATAAAGAGCTTCAGTTGCAACACCTCTAAAGAAGTTAGCAAATAGATCACCATTGGAATCCCTTACTGCAATTGTATTAGCAGTTGCACTAGATGATGGATATCTTGCATTTGCTAAGGGATTATCAGGATCATATGATCCTACATTAATTGCACTTGCAATACTTGCTAGACCATTTACATTTTCTGCGTAAATTTCTGGCCATTTATAATCTTCTGTACCTAACGAAACCGGTGCTACTACTGGTGTAGTTGTTTCTGTTCCAATAACAAACCCTGGAATAACCGCTGACGAAAGTATTCTTACAGGGTTGAGAATGGTACCTAGGTTATTTTTTGCACGAAACTCTATTTGTGTTCCGTTTTCGTTTGCAATAACTGCTTTATTATCTAGTTCTATTTTAAGTTTAAGGTCACCGTCGTCGCCAACTTGTAAACCTGTATCGCTAAATCTAGCAAGACCTGCAAAGTTTGCACTTGTATTTTTAACATAAGCACTTGCAGGCTCACCACCTAATTTTTCAGCGTTTGTAGCAGTACCTGTAAATCTCCAGTCACCTGAACTTACGCCGCCGCCGCTGTTAAGGGTATTTTTTAATGTTACACCTTGTCTAATTCTGTCAAAACCCGGGATATTGGAATCAACATCTGCTGTATCAATTGTGAAATCTTGGCCGCTAACTGCAAATACAACTTCGTCATTTACTACTGCCGTAATAATGCCGCGACTTGTTCCACTTGTATCACGAACAGAACGACTTACAATTTGTGTTTGGCCTGAACCTGCACCTTGCGGTCCGATAAGTACAAAATCGCCGCCATTGTATGTATAAAGTTGCTCGTTGTCGCTGTCCCACCAAAGATCGCCTATCTTAAGGCCGGTTGGAACCGAAGCACTTACTTCTGCACCGCCGGTAGTTCTCCACTGACTGCCGTCATAAAATTTAAGTTTACTGTTACCAGTATCGAACCAAAGCTGACCTCTGATCTTTCTCGGTGGTTCACTTTGCCCTGCAAAATTTTCTAATAAGAAAACAAAGTTTTCGTTTTGAATCTCACCGTACCCTGCGTAGTTTTTACCTACCAGTTTTAGATCAGTTGTCTGATCAATAGTACCGTCTTCAATTCTCCAACTTCTACTATTGCTATATGTATCTATTGTATAAGCCATTATTTAATCCCTGTTGCGACATAGTATTTATCAGCTTTTATTAAAGTTCTGTTGTTCGTACCCATTGCCAAGTTGCTCCGTTAACTATAAACTCCATAAATGCCCTTGCAGGCACTAGGTTAGCTTCACCGTCTACTGGTGAAAATGCCACATCCTGTAAAACTGATTCAAGCTGCGGTGTTGTGCTATCATCAGGGTCAACATAAACGCTTACGAAACTTTTATCTACTCCTGTACTAACATCGATTCCTGTTACAGTTGTATTTGAGTACGAAATTGCAATAATATTAGCAACTGTGCCGTTAGTTTTAGATGCTGCCGGCACTACAGTATTTAATAATGCAATTACATCAGTGTAAGGGCCATCTAGTGCAAAATCTGAGTTAGGGTTGCTAAGACCAGTAGTGTCAAGAGTTAGTACAACCGGTTGTGAACTTATCTGTGTATCTACATAATTTTTATTTGCAACGTCTACATCTATTTGAGGATCTAGTACTCCTGTAATTCTTTGACTGTTAACTGTGATAATACCGTCTGAACTAATAAACAAAGGGTCTGATGAACTAATTGTAGATCCGTCAAGGTTAATATTATCTACTTGCAGAGCTTGTAAGGTGCCTATTCTTATAAGGCCTTCTGCATACAGCACTGAATCGTCAATCCTGTTAGACGATAGTTTAGTAACATTATCAATTTTATAACTTCTGCCGCTTACTAAATCAAAGTCTTCTGTCGAGGTCCAACATCCTGTTTCAAACTCCCATAGTAAACTTTTATCATTTCCTGTAGCTTTGATTACTATACCAGCACCGTCTACTTCTGCGTCTGTTAACAGTGTGCTATCTGAAGTAAGTGCTAGTTCAATTGTTTTGTCTTGAACTCTCAACGATGTTACATCTAAATAAGTTGTATCACCCGTTACAGTCAGACTACCTTCTACTTCTAGGTCTCCAGTAAATCTGCCATCGCCAGTAACATCTAGTGTTGTACTAGGCGCAGCATTGAACAAACCAATACGTTGTCTAGAGCTATCGATATAGATTGCATTATCGAACGTATTTCCTCGACGTGTTCTTATAGCAAAGTCTCTGTCAGATCTTTGTGTTTCTAGTACTGTTATAAGCCCAGTATCAACTTTTACATTTAAGTAAACAGTGTCACTAACACCAACACTTAATCCGTTTGCATTTCTTATAGACAGCGTACCAGTTGTACTAGTATTTCTGTCTGTCTTCATAAAGTTTGCTTCAGTAAACTGTTCTTGTGAATCAGATATTAGTGCTCTAGAACTTTGTGCGGTTCCTCTCCACCAAAACTCTGGATTAACAGGATTAAATCCGATTTGTATTAATTGGCGCTTTGGTGTTCTATTATCATCTGGGTCTACAGGAAATCCTGTGATATTTAATCTTGGACGGAATTGTGTTCTAGAATAAATTCCTGTAAGTATTCCGTTAATATACAAATAAAGTACAGTTTGGTCTTGTCCGTTTTCGTCTAGAATAGTAAATGCTTCTGTACCAGTTTTACCTTGGGCAGCATTATATTGCGGTCCTACTAGTACTACATCGGCACCGTCGAAAAAGTAAAGTTTGTTATTTAAGCTATCAATCCAAAGATCGCCTGCAACCAAGTTAGGTCTTGTCTGACTAATTACAGCACCGGATGCAGAACGAAATGTTTCGCCTGTGTAGATTTTTAAGCGTTCTTCAGCAGTGTCGTACCAAAGTTGTCCTACTAATGGAGAACCTGGAGCACTTGTTTTAGCAAAATTTTCTAACAGTTTGATAAAGTTTTCGTTTAATACTTCACCAAACCCTTTGTAATTTCTTCCGACTAATGTTATGTCTGTACTAGTAGTGTCTATTTGACCATCTACTAGTTCTACTAACAGCTCTCCGTTGGTTTTATTAATTTGATAGCTCATTACTGTTCTCTTCCGGCATAAATTATATAATTTAGTGTTACAGTAGGCGGCATAATATTAAATGGTTGTCCTACTGGGTTGCTACTAAGAATATCACCACTGTTAGGCAATTGTTGCGCTAATCCTGTTGCTGTTGGTCCATCAGTAGAACTTACATTAGGATCTCCTGTCGGGTCGGATCTGTCTTGTACAGCATAAAATTGGTTATTATCGTCGTCTCTCAAATCGTGTTTGTGTTCAGGCAGATTAGTTATATCAATAATTTTTTCTTCGCTACCGTCTAATGCACCTATAATATCTGCAGAGCTTGCTGTTACTATGTTTGCACTTGTTCCACCAATATTATCTGCACCTAGTGGTAATCTACCTCTCATATCAGGGACAGCAAAGAATCCAGGGATAACTTGAGATTCAGGTTTAAATTTAAATCTAATAACAGCAAATAGTTCTTTGTAGTCTTCCCTATCTAATTCTTGACCATTACACAGTACCCAACCAACAGGAGCACTATCTCCTGCATAGGGCATCATAACACCGGGTGGATTAATCGGTACTGTTTTGAGAAGATTTTCTCTTGTTACTTTTTTAATGCCTGGAGCAGAGCCTGCGATTTGGTTAACTAATACCTCGTCATCTGAAGCTACATCTGTAATTTCTGTCTTGTCGGCAACAAAGCTGTTAGAAATTTCAGTTCTAAATTTTTTCTGTAGCGGTTGTTCACCTTGTGGTAATCCATCGCCATTATTAAAATTAGGATCCTGAAACTGTCCGTCAAACTCTACAGGAACAACTGTAGTAACATCACCTTCCATAATAAATGTTGTACGTGATGTGAGTTTATCTGATTCTGTGCTTCGACCTGTGATAGTTCCACTTACATTACCTACTACGTTACCTGTAAATGTCGTAGCATAAATGTTTCTATATTTGTTTGCAACTGTGCCAATGTCTCTAATGTTGTTGTCGTCAGGAACAACATTTGCAGTAGTAATAAGACCAGTAAAGTTCGAATCGCCACCTACATTTAAATTTTGTCTAATACCTGCGCCGCCACGAACTTGTAATGCGCCATTGTTAATAGTAGTACTCTGCGACGTACCATTTACTAAAACACTATCACTAGCCTGAATGTTTCCAACAACATCTAATGCTTGGTCAGGTGCTTCTGTGTTTACACCTACACGCAGATTTGAATCAACTCGTATAACTGTTCTAGTTATGTTATTATTTCTAACACGAAAATCGATGTTTGAACCGCCGATATTATGTTGGATAATACCAGCATTACCTTCTACACCAATTGTTAATTCGCCATTAATGCCGTAGTTAATACCTTGGTTGTTTTGAACATTGATCGGAAAACCTGTAGTACTAGTTACATCTCCTCTAAGGAAATTGCCTGCAGGAACATTTTGATTTGAAACAATTAAGTTTTCTGCCTTTTCAGCAGTACCAAAGAATTTAAAATTACTCTGTCCGTCTGCATCGGTGTCTCTGTTAATAAGATTAAGACCTGGATTAATTTGTGCAAACCCTGCAATAGTAGACTTAGGAATAAAAGGAACATCAGCACCGGACATGATTGCAACAGTAGTGCCACCAACTTCTATTCTAAGCACATTATAAAGCTGATTGTCTTGACCAACAATTTGATCTGGATTGGCACCTGTTGAAAGTCCTTCACTAAACTGCGGACCTACTAGAATCCAACCACCACCTGTAAACAAATACAGTTGCTGATTGTCGGTGTCTACCCATAAATCGCCCGTTTGTGCAATTGCAGGTGTGTTAATGCTTTTATTAATACCGCTTGCTGGAACCCAATTTGTTCCATTATAAACTTTAAGTGTTTCTACACCCAGTGTACTATCATACCAGATTTGTCCTTCAACCGGAGTAGACGGTTCGACAGTTGATGCAAAATTTTCTAAAAGATGCAGAAAGTTTTCTGCAATAACAGCACCATATGCAGTACTGTTTCTTCCAGGAATTCTAAGGCTAGTTTCCGTATTAATAGTACGGTCTTCTACTGTAATTGTGCCTTTGTTTGCAACATCTGTGTAACTAATTGTATAACTCATTTAATTACCCCTCGTTGAAGCCAGTTAAGCTTTGTATTCTTACAGTATAGTCGATTTGAATTAGTCTGTTTAAGCTCTTTTGAATCGGATGAAAAATAACATGAGTAAGAAGTCTGCCGGTGCCTGCAGGATCATAGCTACGCAGCCCAAGTTCGTCAAATACATATAAGCTTTCAGTTCCAGATGCAGTGTCAAAGGCTTCTTGACCGTCTGGTTCACCGTAATCAAGCAAACATGTAACTACAATGTCTGTATAGTTAGTGCCACTTATGTGTCTAGTTTCTATCTTGTTACGTGCAGGATCAATGTTATTAACACTTCTGTCATCAACCACCTTGGTAAATGTCTGATTATACAAACTTGCATTTGTTCCTGTTGAGTTTGGTGTTAGGTAGGTAATAATACCTGTTGGGTCAACACTTGTACCCCCGTTACCAAAGCTCATTTCATGCACCCATCCTTCGCCTGCATTACTCAAGCTTTCAGCTAAAGCAATACTCATGTTTTCATAATGGATAGCATTTCTTTTATTAAGAAGAACTTCACCCGAACTAGGGTCATGTATTTTAACATGTCCTTCTAGTAAAACTCCCTGTCTATCATGTAAATTTTCAGCCATTTTTAATTCCTGTCAATGTATTTATCGCGGTAAATCAATTGTCTTTGCGCGAAGGAAAGTTGCTATTTCGGTTTGCGATTTTCCTAGTGGTTTTCCAACTTCGTTCCAGATTTCACCTTGTCTTCTAATTATAGTTAGCGTAGTATTAGGTTCGGGAGGATAAGTCAGGCGCACATACGCTCCAACATTTTTATTCACAGCAAATTCTGCCTGCAACCATTCGTCTCCATCTGGACTAAATTGTCCTAGTGACGGATTATAAACTTTTATTGGATTCTTGCGCAACCTTGTTCCGTTAGCAAACACTTCAATATCTTGTGCTTCCCAATATT
>Ga0209953_1000180_pt1 | contig 24742 bp, 11 predicted proteins | sample SalPonred_H2O_MG_FD_185713 | JGI IMG/M metagenome (GOLD analysis project Ga0209953, IMG submission 185713) | Salt pond water microbial communities from South San Francisco under conditions of wetland restoration - Salt Pond MetaG... | ecosystem: Environmental > Aquatic > Non-marine Saline and...
ACAAGCCGTCTGGGTTGAGCTCACTGCCTACCACATAACTTGTGGTGCTGAAAACTTCGCCTTCGCCTGTGTATTGTGCAGGAGGAACATCGCTTTCTGTCCATTGGTAAACATCTACACTGCTACCAGGAAACAGTTGACCCCAGCGACGTGCTTTGTAATTGAGATCATCCTGGTGATAATCAATGTATCTCACATTGCTGGTATCCCACCACATTTCGCCGACATGCTCATCTGCCCAATATTGCCCATTGTTATTACTTGCGCCAGTATTATACTGAGCAGGGTCTAACCCGCTAATATAATCAATGTTTTGTCTTGCACTGCCCAGTATCTTGCCTTGCAGTGGATCAATATAGTCAAGATATCTAGTAATGCCGCCACGATCTTTGTTGTATGTAAACACACTGTTGAGCAACTGTATATCCACAACTGTTTGTTGACTGTAGATTTTTTGCCATGCAATGTTTTTACCAGGATTGTTAAACTGTGCTACTCTGCCAAAGTCTCCTACACTATCGCCTAAGTCATCCTGTGGTGACCCTACTAGCAGCACGCCATCTTTGTAGTTTATACTGGTACCATATAGATCTAATGCTCTTTGATTTTGATCAAATATCTGTTGCCCAAACACAAACTTTCCTGGATTGTTTACACTTGCATTTGCACTGAGTAGGAAATCGTAAGTGTACGCAACACCAGATCTCTCTAATGTGTCTTCGAAACTGGTTGCACCACTGTCAAACACTGTAGTGTTGTCGTCATAGGTTACTGTTTTTACAGCAGCACTGTCTGGTGCGCCTACAACTAATGTATCTGCATTTACGTCAATGTCCACACTTGATCCAAAATGCCCGAATTCAACGGCAACAGGAGGTATCATAGTCTGTGTATATGACATTGGCTCAAATCCAATATCAGTCCAGGCATCACCCAGTCCCGGGAGTACCTGTAGCTTTATGAAATCATCAGCGGCACTGGCGTTTTCTAAACTCAGTAATAGTCGCTGATTGCTAACTGATGCTAAGACATTAGGAATATCGGCTGTGTTGATATCGTTGGCATACAGATGCAACCAACTGCTCTCTTGCCAGTACACCGTATCTGTTATAGCAGTACCAACAGGCACTGTTTGTGTGCTCAAATAAATGTCTGCGCCATCTATAACAAAAGTTCCACTATTCCAAGAGATTGCACTGGTCCAGGTAGTAGGTGTGCTTACCAGTACATCATAGTTGTTAATACGGAGACTGGTGCCTGGAGTAAGCGCAGGGTCGCCCACGGTGCTGATTATATTACCATACAATCTTGCTTGATTGGTCCACCTATCCACACTGCCCGACTGTGGTGCTATTGTGCTGTCGTTTGGCATGCCAACATAAACACTACAGTTGGTACCACATTGAACTACAGCACTGCCAAACTTGCCCAGTCTCTGATTATTGTTGCTTTGAATACTCTGCATCATTTGGAAGTCATTGGTTTCAATTTCCAGTATATCTGCCACAGCAATGACTACATCATCATCTAGTGTTATCACACTGCCATTGACAGAAAATTCACCATTGTTAACAAATCCATCGTCTCTAATTAAAAATTTGTTGTTTAACTTTACAGTAACAGGCCCTGTAGGTGTTCTTTGTACTGCAAACTCTTTGGTTGTGGTATTAGAAAGCTGGAAACGTTCTACACTTCTGTCGATAATTTGCACACTGCCTGCAAAGTCTACTAATTCAGGATCATCATCCGGAGCACCAATTATAATTTGGCGACCATCTGTGGTAGTACTAATTGCATGACCAAATCTTGGATTGGTACTGCTGTCGTCAGTGATGCCAGCATAGGTAAAGCTATCTACCAGTGTCCAGTATGTTGAACTACTAATAATCACTGTTCCCGAAACACCTGATGTAAACGTTATAGAATCTGTACTAGAATTATAAGTGTAATCCTCAAAAGGTCTTTGCAATACATCATTGACAATGACATTAAAACTGTATATACTATCCGCAGTGTACAGATCTTGAATACTAAAAGGACCAATGGTGCTTGTTGCTGGTTGATAAGTTTTGCTTTGTTTTCTGCTGATGCGGATCTCGTCGCCGTCGTTTGGCGCAGTGGTAAACACAACCTGTCCGCTACCGTATACCCAGTCTGTGCCTGCAACAGTTGGTATGTTATTTTTAAGCACGCTAATCTGTTCACTGCCGATGCCAAAGTCGCTGCTGTCATCATCTACAACAATAACAGCACCGATATCAAAAGTATTATTTGAACCATTGCCTGTGAATTCTACAACTTGATTTTGTACATCTACTCTGTTGTATGCATAAACTGTGTCTTCGCCAGGAGCACCAACATACATCCAACGATCGTCAGCACTGATTGCCACGCTATATCCAAATTCACTGTCTGTTTCTGTTGTTGATTCAAGCAGGCATTGAGTGTTTCTATAGCTACCGTTGTCAGGGTTTCTTCTTATAACAAAAGCATAGCCTCTGTTGTTTAAACTGTCTGGAGCACCGGCAATTGCATATTCTCTTTCGCTAGCATCCAAACTGGTTCCATATCCAACCAAATCATCTGTGTCTGGTGCAAGAACACCTGTTTGTACATATGTTGTTGGCGTGGATTTGTTATAGGTAAAAACTCCACCTTTGAGGCCGTTATATCCAGGTGACCCAACCAGCCCACCTTGCTTGTTAAGTCCTTGTGCAATGCTTGTGCCATATAGCGTGTCAGTGTCGTCATCATTAGGGTCAAGACTAACAGACTCAGTGAACGGGTTGGTTTTCTCATACTGTGCCCAATGCCCAGTACCGTCGTCGTCTACCCATGCTTTGCTACCTGCTACCAGTTGGTTTACAAAACTCAGTTGAGAAATATCACTGGCTTGCGAAACTCTTACACTTTCTAACACAAATGCCACGCCAACAGCAGTAATTGTGGTTGTGTCGCCTGGCAAAGATAGGCTCACAGTGACAGACTGTATGCTCGGTGTACTAGCTACTTGGTATGCACCATCGACATTTTGATCGAAATTTTTGATTAACAAATTACTGGTTGTATTCAGCCCGTGTGGCCCGTCAAACAGTATAGTACAAGTTCCGTTAAGGTTATCTGTGACCTGAGTTACTAATACCGGTAGCAGATTTAATGTGTACACATTCCAATCATAGGCGTTGTCTTTTGCTACCCAGATTGTGGATCTACGTACCAGTTCGTCCAATTGATTCACTACAGAAGACAAGTCATTCACATCAAACACTTTGATATCAACTTCGTCCCAGTTTACATATCCTGCACTCGGCAACACAGTATCTGGCTGTCCTAATGTGAATTCAGGTAGTATATTTGTGCTGGATATCTTGTAACTCTGTTTCCAGATATTGTCAACCAGTATTGATTGATCAGCAGTGCTCTCAGTTTGAGGTTCAATGATGCTTACAGTACTAGGATTAGAAAACAAGTTTTCCTCAATCAAACGCAGTTCGAAATAGCGTCGGTTAGCATTTGCACCATAGGTTGCACGTTGTATTGCCCAATTTTCAGTGATTTCGTATTCTGCAACTTCTTTATTAAGGTTTGCTAAACTGAAAATTTCTGCACTTTGTAGTGTGCCTTTTGTGCCCAAAAACTGTTTGTATAGGTTAACCTGACTGATGTCATCAAGATTTAAATTTTGCATGTACTGTCTTGGACGGAATCCAATTAGGCCAAAACCTAACAGGTCTGCATCTCTTTCAAGATTGGCAGTGTTGGTGTCATAATAGTTGCGTATGAGATCGGCTTTGGTTGCTGCATTAGGCAGTAGACCTTTTGTAATCATAGTATAATCGCTTTTGATCCACACTGAGAAGTCAAAAGTTTCATTGGGCGGAATTATTTCTGCAGCACTCCAATATGCATTTTTATACAGCACAATCTCGCCTTTGGTGTAAGCTTGATTTGGTTGCCATTCCTGCACATTGTCTTGGTTGAGTATAAATCCTTGAGCATCCAGTGTGCCGTTCCACTCAAAGGTTGTGTATCCATTTACTAACAGCCTGCCTTGTCTTGCACCTGTGCCTGGATCATAAATTAAATCATTAAAAATACTGGTATTGTCCAACACTATCAAGTGTTCGTACGCTGTGAACTTGGCATTTAACAAATTGAATGTGTTATTATTAAAACTTCGCAGTGTAAGTGTGTTATCCAATCTTTCTACCACAAAATCATCTGATTTGATTGGGTTTTTGTTTTGATTCAACAACACATTATTAGCGTCAGGCGCAATCAAACTTTCAGCAACAGCACTGTCCTTGGTTACTTGAATTTGATCTGCACCCGGATTAAGATTTATCATACTGCCGACTGCCCAATTGCTTTGCGCCCAGTATACGAACTCTTGCGCCATTTGGCTCCAATTCAGTACAATATTGTTTTCAACACGTTCAAAAGTCATACCCTGGCCATCTAAGAATCGACCGTAACTCACAAGGAAATCGACTACTGTGCTTTCTGTGCTAAAGGTGTACCCGTAGGGCACTCTGGTTACACTGGTTTTAAAGTCTTTTGGTATACGATAGGTATCGCTGCCCACAGTAAAATTAGCAAAGTTCCCATTGGGAATACTTGTTAATATTTCAAAATATGGGTTAACTGTGCTGTAGCCATACACCGTATACCCATTATCAGTGCGCTGTATCATCACGCTACTATAAGTGAGTTCACTGAATGCTGGATTTTTGTACAGTAACAATTGATAACTTTCATCAGGTAACAACAAACTGCTGTTCAAACTGTTCGGTGAGCTTTTTTCTGTAAACAGTTTAAGATAGGTCTTATCACTGAATCCAGCCATTCTGTATGCTAATCTTACATCAATGTTATTAAGTCGCTGCTCCAGTAAGGCAGTGCTATCCAGTCCTAGTATTCGGTTATAATCTACAATCCAGTTAATGTAACTGTTTTTTGCTGTGCCATCGCCATACACCGACAACTGCGCAGGGTCCAATCTGAATCTATTGTTAAGCAGGTATTGGCCAAAGTCCGTGTTAAACTGGTATTCATCTCTATCTGCAAACAAACTGAAATATTCTGCAGGTTTAGTTAATGCTAATAATCTCTGTAGAGCAAACACAAAACTGCTGCTTCTGCGCCATGCTGTTTCCACAGTGCCTTGATCACCGAACAGCCAACTCTTTCTAAAACTGTTGCTGTCATACTCTCCTACAACAACATCAAATGGAGCTAATAGATTGCCTTCGCTGTCCACAGGCAGTACGTCAAGCAATTGTGGTCTAGCAAATTCCGACACAGTTCTAGGACTGACTGGATCGTTAATTAATCCGTCTCGCAAATTTTCCCACAGTACTAAGTTACCACTGGTATAAGGTGCTGGACCGTACTGATTCTCCCACCAGTCTGGTTGTTCTGTAAGTCCTAGCATTTCCCACGGACGAGTATGAGGGCTGTCTGTATCGTATAGATAATCATAGATAGCTCGCCAGTTACCTAATAGTGGAGTGCCATCCAGTTTGTTTTCACTGTTGCTGTAGTTCCAGGTAAACTTGTTGTTTGCATCAAATGTTTGCGAGTTGTAAGGTAGTTTGTTAGTGCCTACCCACTTGAGAAAACTTTCGCTAAGTATTTGATTTACTTCGCTTAAATCGTAGTCTGTGCTTCGAAACTGTCCTGGAATAATATCTTCTGGTTCAATGGGCGGATCATATCTATCGGCAACTTTGATGTTATTGTAAATGCGTTTTTCAAATTCCAACAACACATCATCACGCAAGTCGCCAAATGACACAGTTTTGCTGCCATCATGTCCAAGAATCACTTCAGTGGGTGTTACATAGGTATCATCTAGATATTTTTCGGGCAGGCTTGCTGCAAATAACCCTAAACTTGCTGGACTAGGAGGAGCGTAACTGCCGTAAGTTTCGCTGTATTCTCGAATTTTTAGTACATCGCCATTGGCAAGTGCAACATTTACTGTGATTCTAGGACCGTCGGTGGCTACTGTGTATTCGTGTCCATCAGCTAACAGTATTTCGTCGTTAAGGTAAACCAATAAACCTTGATAGTTTGCAGATGTAAAATTATAGCTACGCAGTGTATCAAACACGTTACTGCTTATAGGAGTAATTGTATAAACAGTTTCGTCGTATGTCTCTCCACTAGCCAGTGTGTCGCTCCAATAGAAAGGACTGTTTTGGTTTTTGGCAATGTTGATGTTTTTGATTGCTTGATCGAGAATATCAGCTGTGGTTTGATTCTGCCAATCGTTCTTTGCCACTTCGTCCAAGATTAAATTTTTATATTTTTCGTACTCGTTGCCTGCAAATTCTATAGCAGTAAAATAATCAAATCTGCTGTCGTTTAGGAAAGTGCCAAGCATGGTCATCGGCGAACTCTGTTGCAGTATGGTTCTGCCAAAGGGCACAATATCGCCTAGATCTCTTGTGTTGTTCGATCCGTGAATTACACCCTCAAACTCACTAGCATTTTCACAGATAGTACCGTAATGGTTTCTAATTGTACCCAATGTAAGTTCATCAGTGGTGGTGTTTATAGCATTGTTTTCCAAGTTGCCGGGCACTGTGTAATAGGCAACCTGGCTGGCTGTATTACTAAGCACACGCACCTCAACAAGATCACCTTGATTGGGTGCACTGTCAAATTCTATTTCAGTAACGCCACTACTGTTTGTTGTATACGAATAGGTGCTGGGCAGTACAAAAACACCATTTACATAAACCTGCACAGGCACATCAGCACTATCGGCAATAACCTCTACATCTAAGATGAGGTTATTGCCCGTGTATTCAAAACTAAAGCTTTGTCGTGACACACGTTGATTGTTGCTGGTCTGCCACCCTATAAGCTCCGCAAAATCAGTTCTATTGATATATTGTCTAACGTAACCTGTGCCGATGTTTTTGTCAATACTGGCAGTGTTTTCAACAAAGGTAAAACTGTCAGTGTTAATGTTGTTTTCGAAAACAATGTCGCCCACATTGTTTATTGACAAGTACTTGAGCGGCTGGCCTAACACAGAGTCATCTTGTCCGGATCCTAGTGCGTAACTGAACAGTTTGGTTCCTGTAAAATCCGAACTTGGGTAAACTGTGTTGTCTACAAAACTAAACCCATTTTCATCAAATATATCAAACAGTGGAGCTTGATTAACACCGATCTTTTCTTGTGCTAATATCCAATCTGAACCGTCATATCGATAAGTTTTTCCTTGACTGGTTACCCCGCTTTGTACCAACACAGTTTGATCAACCTCGGCACCCGGGGTATTGATATCTGCAGGTTGTAGATCAATCACTGTTTCACTGCTGTCATCAAATTCTACAAAATTAACAAGATAAGTTTTGTTTCGCACTGCTGGATCTGAGTCGTTAGCAAAAATTACTCGTGTGCCTTCTGCAAAACTGTAGCCATCTACACTATAACCAAGTGTACCGTTAATGTTACTAAATGCATCTGTTTCTCTAAAGTCGATAATATTGATAGGCGCAATGCTTTCAGTGCCAGAATTAAATAATTTAATTCCAGCTTTAAATTCTATTACAGGTCTTTGTGCACGTTGATTGTTGTCAATTACAGGCACAGTATTGTTGTATCCAGCTGTGGCATTGATTACATCAATGTGGAACCATCTGTTACTGCGTGTCCACGCATTGAGATCTGCACTGGCACGATTTATGGTAAAATAATCCTGTTGTGTAGGTGCATTTAAACTTTCCTCAAATCCGCCTACGTCAAATCCAACACTGTCAAAAGGCACTGTGCTACTTTGTGTATACGACTCTGGAGTTACGAAACTATCAACAGGTAACAGCTGAATAGAGGAACCAACACCTTCCACATAATATTCGTTGCCGCTGTAGTTTGCTGGATCAGTCTCGCCTTCAAATTGAACTTTCAGCCCGTTAGTGAACACAACTCCATTTGGACTGGTATAGTTAGAGGCACCCAGTATTTCATCTATGTCTAACACCTGATCGCCGCTTTGGTCTACCAGTTTAATAACACCAAAGAAATCTGGGTTGTTTGCATCTTGATAATAAAGCACATCAAGGTTTGCAGTAAGCAGTGGAATCTTTTCGTAAAGTCCTTCGCTGGTTTTGTAAAACTGTGTGCTAGCAAACTGTGTGCCGTAATTGATGTTTACCTTGTTAAGTTGATCAATTTCACGAATACTATTCAATCGCATAAACGGATTTTCTCCGTTTTCGTCGTAGACGAATTCTATCTGCCACACACTGTATTTTGTTGCATCATCCGTGAGGATCTCACTTTGATCAAACGGAATATCATCAAATTCGGCAAGATTGCTGTCAAACTGTGTTGTTCGGACCCAGCCACCGTCTTCGCCAGGAATTGACTCAGTAAAAATCACAGTGCGATTTTCTAAATCGCTGATGCCGTCAATCCCGTTGTATTGATCTAAAAATTCGCTTACATAGATGTTGTTAATTTGATTGTATTTCAAACCAGTGACAAGGTCCACTGACCCAGATTCCGGCAGTTCAAAGAAAAAGTTTTGTGCGCTCTTGCTCGGCACATTGAATGTTATGGTTCCGAGGTCTTCGCCGTTGTTTACTACGCCCAGCACATCTCGTGAACTTTGACTGTTTTGACTCAGTGTACCGTCGGCTCCGGGCACGCTTTGTATAAAAAATGGGTTACCAGTTTGTGACAGTTCAAACGTATAAGCACCTTCTCTAACAAGTGTGATTGTGGGCAATGTTCCGCTAATATCGCTGAATGTGTATCCACTAGAGGTTCTGGCAACTTCAAAATCATCTGTTAGTGGAACATTTGTGCTGCTAACGTCTACGTTGTCAGGACCTTCGGGTAGCCAGTAGTACTGAGCAAAGTTTACAAATTTGTCAAAGTCAACAAAAGGATCCCAACTGTAAAATTCGCTATCAAACAATCTATCGTGGCGTTCAACATTAGCACCTTTTACTCTTAATCTATCAATGTATCCAGGATATGTTAATGTATCTGTGATAGTATTGGTATTGTTTTCCAAAAACACAAGAGCAGGTTCTAATTGATAATTAGCTCTTTCTGTAGTAGGTTCAACAATGTAGTTGTCGTTGGGATTTACACCTGGTCCGACGGTTCTTCCGATGTAACCTTGAGTTGGTTTAAGCTTTGGCTCTTGTACCAGCTGATCCAGTGTACTGCTGAGAAACTGCTTGTTGGTTTCAGTTTGAAAAATTTCAGGTAAGAAATCAATGGTTCTTATTCTGTTAGCCAATTACTGTACTCCACTGTTATCAGCAGTTCTGAGCTGACTGCTGGTTAATGCATCAATCACTTCAACATCGTTGACTGTTGCTGCATTTACAAAAATCTCATCTGGCTCGCTGCGAATCTCATACAGGTCGCCAAAACTCTTAAGAGGGTCAACAGGCACTAGCACAACACTGCTGATAATGTCGCCAAGCTGATCGTGTAAGTATGCGCTTAATTCACTGAAGAAAAAGGTATCGCCAAAATCCCATTTGTCAATTTCAAAATAGGTATTCGTTGCAGCAACTGTGCGACTTTTAATTTCACTTACGCTGGCTGTGCTATTGACGTTTTTAATTACCTTTATCAGTGCACGTAGGTCTGTGTCTGCTTTCTGTCCAAACAGTGGCTTGAATCTTACACTGTTTAGTATCACATTGTCAGATATCATTTTGTACTGATTCAACCCGGCATAGTCCGCTGACAGTTCATTGATTGTGGGTCTTGCTGGTTCCAACACTGTGTTGGTGCTGTCTTTGATATAGCGTTGATAGGCTGAATAGTACGAATTGGTCACTAAGTATATATCAATGATATTGCTAGTGCCTGGATCAATTCGTCGGCTCAAGGGACTGTTGTGCCTGTACTGGAAATACAGATCTTGTCTTCCAGTATATGCTTCATAACCAGTGGCACTGTTTACAGTTCTAATTCCAGTGCTGCTTACAGAAAGTTCATAAAAATCTTCTTCGGCGGTAGCATAAAATATTTGTTCGTCTGCGTATTCACTTTTTGCCAGTTCAATTGCATCTAGCGTGGCTAAATCAGTGACCACAGTGCCAGTAGCTAATGGTACATATCTTTCTAGATTATCAAAGTCTGTTTGTCTTTGAAGGAAAACCAGTTTATTATTTGGATTGGTTTCAGGAGCAACTAGTGTGTCAAAATAATCTGGGTCATCAGGAACAGCATCATTGTCAAAATCACCGTAACTGATTCTCACTCTAAAGTCGTCCACAAAGCCATCGCTTTCAGCTGGTTGCCCAATGATATCCAATTTTTCATCGCTGTTTAACGGGCTACTGGAATCTGGCCGACTGTTTGTTTTGAGAACATTAATAAAATCATTTACAACAGTGCCCGTTTTAGGATCAAACACCTGTTGACTGCCGTCATAGAAAAATCTAGTTTCCAATATGCTTGCAAAAAATCTTTGCAAACTACGACTGGTTACAGTGTATGTCTCACCATCTGTTTCAAATTTAACCAGCCAACTGTTGTCAAGGTTTGTGCCACTGGTATTTTGTGCACCAGCAAAGCTGAATGTGTTAGCAGGATTGAGATTTGTGTTGGTTATAATATACCATGTGCCAGCATCGTTATCATAACCAATGCCAAAATCTTTGTAAAGTTGTATTTGTTCTGTGATGCTCTGCTCAAGTGTGCTTGGTAAATCTGTAACAAAAATTGGTATAACTTGTGTAGGCACTGCTAGTGTAGGAATAAAGGTGTTCAAACTTACAGGCCCTGTGCCATCTGTGAGATTTCCTGTGCCAAAGTTGGTACCATCCAGGGTTAGATCATTTACTGTTGCCCATAGCACAGTTTTCTCTTCTGGTCCAGAGGGCGTGCCTAACTGCAATCTGTTGTTGCGATCAAAAAAGAAACCAGTTGGAGGTACAAATTTTACAAGTGCATTTTCTATGATATATTTTTTATTGTCGCTGGTAGTAGGACCGACTGGAGCAGGCTCTCCACTTGCTACAAATCTAAAGTAACCAGTGGTAACATTATTTTGACTGGTGCTTTGTACCCAATCAAGATTTAACACAGCAAGGCTAGGTCGTGTAAAGTTTTCAAAATAGAACTCTTGCATGCCTCTTTCGGCAACTGCAGGTTCCAGTTGATTTTGCACCACATTGTTAATATCATTTGTGTCCACAAATGTAAACGTGAAGCTGGGATTTAGATCCTGCTCGTAGATCAGGCCATCGCTGGCAAACACATTTGTTGAACTGTATTTTCCTGTGACATCCACAAGATCTAGATATCTACTGGTACCAATCGAACTTCGGTTTATTGCCTTGCTTTTGATAATAGTGCCAAACAAGGTGTATGGAAGATTGTTGTAGTCTTCACCATTGACCATGCGATTTTGTGTGTAGTATCTAGCAGGAGCTCGTGTTTTGATATCCGCAATGTTTTCACGACGATCAGCGTTGCTCACTGGTTGACTTAGCTGACAGGTAAATGTTATGGTTTCGTTGCGTCCACTTCTGCTCACATAGGTAAAGCTGAGGCTTACATTTTGCATGTCCTGTGGATTGATAATGTAGCTTAATCCATTACTGGCTCTTACGTAGGTTCTAAACTGCCCTACAGGAATTGTACTGAACACTCCGTCGCCAAAATTTAAGTTGATTTGATCGTTTGCTCTGCTAGCCACACTAAAGAACTTGCGCTCGCCCGGTTCCAGTTGATTGCTACCGCCAGCATAGATGTTGTCCACTTTGGTCCATTCTTCTTCTACAGCATTAGCATCGTTGACTTTGTACAGCCACACATCGTCGTTGTTAATACCTTCGATGTTCACATTCACTGTTCTATTTGCAATTCTTTCAGCAAGATTAAAGTTCTGTGCTTGTAAACTGCCTTGCTTAAAGAAAAAGAAAAATCCAGTGTTAGGGCTAGCATACCCCTGTCTATCATTTCTGTACAGAAAGTTGAATTCACCGTTAGGCTGAGGACTTGGTTCATAAACAAAATCTGCATCTTCAGTGGTTGCACTTACAGCTTCAAACGCCATGTTGGTGTTGTTTACAGTGCTCGTAAATGGCACTACCGGAAGTAAGCCTTGAATAAGATTCAACGTGTACTGTTCTGTGTCTGTGCCCAAGATGTTTTTGCTTGCAACAGGACGGCCAAATCGTTGGCTGTCCACCATTGCTGCATTTACAATCACTGTAAACTGTTCTAGCCATGAGGTATTAACAGTGTCGTTCCAGTTTACCACAACACTGCTTAGATTGATGCCGTTATAGTCCACAACATTTTCAGTTGTGCTTACGCTGGTTACTTTTAAAAAGCCGTTTGCTTCTTCGTTTCTTTTGGGAGTATAACCTACAAGATTGGCAAGACGTACAACACTATCACGTCGTTCAGCAGTGTCTAAAAAATTCTCTCGGGTATTAAGGTCATTGCGGAAGCTCAGTGCCTGGCCCATGAAAGCCATGAGATCCAAGAGTGCTACAAACTCCGAACTTTCAATATAGTCATTGAAACTTTCTGGATAGTAGAGTCGAATATAGTCTACAAAACTTTTTCTCAGTGTTTCAAAATCGTAGCTTTGAAAGTCTGCTTCTCTATAGGTTTCGTAGATGCGTTTCCAGTCTTCAACGCCAAATATTGCGGTTTGTCTTGTTGTGTTTGCCATAATTACCTTCCGATAGAGTATTTATGGCAAACATAAACGGCGCAGTTTATACGTAAGAGGCAGATTGACTGTTTTCGTCGAATCGAATGATCAAGGTTTCTACACCTACACCAGCAACTGTTTCTACTTCTAGCTCTACTAGCACGCCGTTTTCTTCACTATACACTGCAATACTGCTCACAGTGATTCTTGGATCGTTGCCGACTACTCTCTGTATTTCTGCTTCTATGGTCTTGATAGTCTGTGGGCTTTGAGGTTCAAAAATGTAGTTCCAGATGTTGGAACCGTTAAGAGGACGCATCACGCTTTCTCCCTGACGAATAGTGAGAGCGTTTAGTAGGTCTCGTTTGATCAAATCAAAATCAGTAAGGGTATAGTTCTTAAACTGATTAATTGTGTTGTATCCGATAAAAGTTGCCATGTTGTATTTACCCTATCTATGTACTGGTATACTTTGGTGCAGTGACCTTGCTTTCTGTTACGATGCTATTAGCCGCATCGTCCACTGTACCACGTGACACAGTGTTGGTACTAGATGCACTTTGATTGAATCCTTTTATCGACTCAGAAAGTTTTTGATTTGCTAGTTCAACACTGTATTGAGCACTTCTTGCAGATTGATTAATTTTAGTAGTGGTGGTTTCATCAGGTGCTGTGTTGTTAATCCACTGTTTTACACTGGTTGCACCAAACTGGCTGGCCGGTTCTACCAATGCTGCTATACTTTCTGCACTTTCACTGCCAGTGAGTATGCCTTCTGATCTCAACTCATTGAATCCTGTGGTGTACAAATCAGTCTTAATAAAATCTTGCAGTGCTTCGTCGCCTAACACACCTGGTAAATTGCTTACACCGTTTTTGCCACTCCACACACTAGTACTCTGTAACACCGTGCTTAAATCACTAACTCCATCCTTAAGGAAAAATTCAGTAACCCCGGGCTTGAGATACCCAGCACTTTCCAGTTGGGGAGCACTAAATCCGTATTTGCCTACGCCTAGATCATTGCTTATATTGTTAAAGGCCTGTGGCACGTTGGTGCTTGCTTGTGCTAGCATGCCTGTGATCTGTTCGGGTTGCAAATTACCAATGCTCACATCTACTGGTGTTTGTGTTTCGTACTGTTCTGCTGTGATTGCAGTGAACTCTTGATTTTGCACTTGATCCAGCTTGCTTTCTACTTCTGGTAATAATGGCACAGTTTCGCTTTGAGCATATGTAGTTGTTTTGTTTACCCCGGTGTTGTGCAAGGGCCACGGCTCGTGTGTAGGAGCTCGGGTAACCACACTCTCAATTGCACTGTTTTCCACAGTCCAGCCTTGATTTTGAACAAATGCAGTGTCTGGCAGTTGTTGTTTTGGTATAGGGGTAGTCTTGGGCACACTGGGTGCTCGTCCTCCATTGAGATCGATACATCCAGCACTGAGAGTCATGCCTGACCCGCCTTCCCATGTTCCGGCTTTTTCACTTTCTAAACTTATACTGCCGTCACTTTTAACACCTACAAACTTGTTGCTGTACAACAACATGCTGTCGTTGCCTGTTAGTTGCACTTGTTTGGCTTCCATGTTTAGAGTGGTGCCACTGTTGATGTTTACTGCTTGCCCGTTTATGTTTACGTTTCTATCAGCATGCAAGTTGATATCACCACTTCTGATGTTAACACTGTTAGCCGCATACACATCTACTGTGCCTTCTGCGCCCAATTCCCACCAACTTTGTCCATTTGCATGACTGATGTAAAGTGTGTCGCCACTGTCGCTCATTATGATTTGATGACCTTTGGCAGTTCTGATTCTAACCAACTGATCATTGCCGTCGATGTCGCCATCGTCAAGTACAACACTGTGTCCGCCTTCTCTGCCCACAACTCGCATGCTTTCAGGTGGCACACTGCCTGGATTATTGGCATCTTGATTTAATCTAGTTTGCAATGTATCGCTAGAATATCCGCCTTGGTATATCGGTCTACCCGGAGTGCTTATGCCAAACACAGTGCTAGGACTTTCTCGGTAGCTGTTACTGCCAATTGTGCCTCTTAGAGGATCATTCAGCAGGCCCTGCTGTAATAATACAAAGGCTTGTACTTGATGTACGGGTTTAGGACTGGCAAAAAATTGTGGTGCTTGAGTTAGCCCACTGTTGTTGTCGTTGAACTCTACAACAGGCAATCTTTCACTGTTGGCAAAATAAGGACTGCTGTCTCTTTCTTCATTGATCACTTGACTGCTGGCACCAATGGCTGGCATCATGTGGTGCGCATCTTCGTTTACTACACTGCCAAGATAGTAGCCGATTGTAGGATCTCCATTGGCAAACACAAACAGCACACGAGTACCCACGTCGGGAGGTGTAAACCACATGCCATAGCTGTGTCTATTCTGGACAAACGCACCTTCTGTGCTTTCTGGTGCACTGGGTTGTGTGCTGCCATAAAACGGCGTGACATAGCTAACAGGAGTCCATCCACTGGGCTCGTTTTCATCTGGACCGCTAAGAAACTCATTGTACACTAACAGCTTGCCTGTTCTGGTTGTGTCAGTGTTGTTTTTTACAATGCCCACAAAAGGACCAGTTTCGGTGGGTGCACCTCCTGCGTCCAGTTTGTATCGTTTGCTACGCCCTACACTTTTTTCTATGTTAGTTGCCATGATTTACCTAGCGTCTCCTTGATGCGGCACTGCGTCCGCCAATTGTTCTTGTGCTTTCAGTGCCGGCATCATCGTCTGGAAACTGATCATTGGGCACTATCTCTACAACTATGCCTCTGTCTTCAGCGGCAGCACTTCGTCCGCCAATACGTTTTGTAGTTACGTCACTTGCTGGGCTGTTGCGATTTAAATTTCGTTGTGCTTGCGCTGCATCTCTATTGCCTGCGCCGCCTGCACCTGTTTCTTCGCCGCCCACTGTGGTTGTTTCTCTTTCTCTTTCAGCAAGCGCCTGTTCCACTGTACCTTGGCTGTCAAGAGGTTGCTGATCTAGCAAATTTTTCGGCGCTCTTTTACTGCTTTCCAGTGGTCTATACACACCAGATAATCTTTGAGTAAACGACCCTTCTCGAAACATGCTGGTCACTGTGGTTGCACACCAGATAATACTTTCTTGTGCTGCATTGGGCTGTGTAACATCGCCATTGGGACCTTCAATAGAGATATCTCTATTGTTCTCATACACATTGCTCAGTCCTGTGGCTAAATCATAGTCTACAACAGGATTGAATCTCAATTCAAAAAGGACCTCGCTGGCATCAAAGTTTACCGAACCGTCTGGAGCAAACGGTTCCAACGTCAGTGACCGGTTGTAAACTATTTCGTTTTGTTGTATCCAATCCGGATCACCTACTATGTCCAGTTCAGCACTAGCTACGTCAGCAAAACTGTACAGTCTATCGCTGAGATTGGCAGCAGGCACGCTACTGCCTCTTTCGCCCATTTGCAAACTCTGTCCTGGTGCACTGCTGTAAATTTGTGTGCCGCCGAATTGTCCTGGATCTCTGGTGTCGATTCTACCGTCGTTGCCAATGACCATAAAAAAGTTTTTGTCTACATTGATTTCGAAATCCAACACTTCCGTGTTCTGTCCTGTAAACCAATATTTGTACAATTTGTGCACACCACGATATTCTGAATTTGGAAAATATGCACTGCGCGGATTGTTGATTTGATATTTGTTTATCAAATAGGTTATTTTGTATGCTATGGTTCTGCGCTTGCGATCGTAGCCAAGAGGGACTACTTGAGTTTTTACTCTGTACCACTGAACTGTAGGCACACTGCGAGGTACGCCGTTTGGATCTTCTGGTCCTACCGGTTGTCCAGTTTTTTCGTCTATGTAGATATCCTGTTGACTGGTCACATAGCTGCTGGTTCTCAACAGTAGGTCAATCAGTTGAACTATCTGTGTACCTGCAAGCACGTTATAGGTTTGCGATTCTTTATCATAGTTTAGCTTGCTGGTAAGATACTTTCTTGCTGCTTGTTCTGCTGTGAGATTGCTGGCTTTGGTTTTACTGACCTTGCCGGGTTTGACAATTTTGGCATTTCGTAGTGCAGGATCTTGAAACACAATTTCATATTCGTCGGGTATTTCTGCACTTTCACCGGCCATTCTCTGCTGTTGATCGTTTAGTGCCTGAGTAAGACCTTGCACCACTGTTTGTGTTGTGCCACTTTGATTCTCGTTTTGGCCTTCGTCCTGTGTGTTTGTTAAAACCTTGTTTCCATTAAACAGTTGATCAATGGTGCTGGCTGTGAGCTGAATGTTAAAAGGAATAGAGCCTCTTGCAGTGCTGAATGCAATGTTTGTGCCTACACAGGCCCCTGAAATCTTGTACTCTGTGGCTTTGGTCGCTATCTTATAACCAAATCCTGTGATCACAAACGGTATAAATTTTTCCTGTATTGCATTGGCATCAGTGGTAGCAGGCAGGCCAAGATCACTGGCAGTCACAAGATTGCCGGCACCGTCATAACCGTAAAAGCGTATTACCATCAAATATGATTGAGCAAGTCCGTCGGCTCTGGCTTGACTCACAGTGGTATCTGGTCCGAGGTGATCTATCACAGCATTGTTCAATCTGTTTAGCAGAGTGATACCTTGAGGTTCTACAACGTCAAACTCCAGCGTGACTGCATTGTGCGGACTGCCCACAGCCTGTGTGCCCACAACACTGTCTAGTGTGAAATTTTCAATGTAAAAGTCCACGTTAAACCATTCGTTGCGTTCGGCTGCAGGTGCTCCGGCACTTTGTACTAACAGCTGACTGCTTGGTAGTATTTTGTCTTCTGCAATCACAAAGTTTGCAAACTCTTCTGGGGTCATTAGATACCAGCTCAGTGCATAGGTCATATTGGTTATGCCACTGAGAATGTTTGCTCGGCTCTCAATTGGATCCAGAAACTCGCTGGCTACCTCAGGACGATCGCTTGCGCCTGTGCTAGTACCAACTGTGCTGGGTGTATCCGTAACTTCGTCATCCGATGCTGCTACATCACCTGCTTGTGTTCTTTCTACATCAACCGTGGCGCGATCGCCGCCTACCGAACTGGTTGCGCCGCCTGATGCGTCATTGCCAACAGGAGAGTCAGTGCCTGCAGGTCCACCAATATTACTATCTACATCATCTGCAGTATTAGGTGTTCTAGCATTTGTTCCAGTGTTAGTGTTTTCTGGTTCAGAGACAACTCTTCCAGTTGCTTGATCTAATACAACATCTTCCTGCGGAGGTGACTGGACATTTGCGTCATTGTCTCGAGCATCCTGTTCGTTGCCCACAATTTCGCCAGCACTGTTCTTGGGTGTACTCTGTTCTTGAACTTGCTGTTGTCTTTGATTATCTTGAGCTCGTGCTCGGATTCCTACTAACTGTTGTTGTATGTCTTGCAACACATTACCGGTCGTCTCAATGAGATCTTGCAGTGATGCTTGTTCATCAAGTGAAAGATCAGAGCTGGCTATCTGTTCGCTTAATAAGTTTAAGGAATCAATTGATGCATCAATTTGAGCATCTAATTGATCAACTCTGTTTCCTATAAAATCAGGATCTCCGAGTAATGCACCGCGATTGACTTCATTTTGGAGCAAAGTGGTTTGCTGTTGTAAAGTAAAACTTAGTGCTCGGACCCTGTTATAATGCTTGAGAAACTCGTTAAAGGTTGCCACGGATTAGAACCCCAGCACTGATTTCAATGTGCTCTTTTTGGGCAGATAAATGTTTGTGCCTGTGACAAAGTCGTTGAGTGGATCTGTCAAGCTGTTAGGGTTGCGCTGTGCAAATACCCACCATAGGTTGGGTGTGCCATACAGGTCATAGGCCAACAAATCTGGTCTAAGATTGTAGGTCTGATTTATAGTAAATCTTTGATCATCAGCTAACTTGGGGATACTGCGGTTGATCATTGGTCCTAGGTATTCGCCCACTTGCGGTGTAGAGAAGTATGGCGACGTTGATTGATAATCGGCCATTACCAGAATCCTCCTTTAATGAGACTGCCATTAGCGTACTCTTTGAGACTGAAGTCTTGGCTGACCTGCAGTCTGTTTTGCACAGGCAACAGCGTGATTGTCATTTGCAATTTAGTAGGCACATATGTAGCTGAATCACTGCTGAGATTCGCAGTTTTACTACTCAGGCGTGCTGTAGGATTTTCAGCGCCGCTGAATAAATTACTGGTTAGCAGGCGATTTATCCTGCTACTCCACGAAGTAAGAGCATCGCCTGTGTTTTTGTTTTGCAGATTGGTTTGCAGTGTTTCGCCTGCTCTAATTTGCGACACACCGGCACGTATATAATCCACATCATCGGGCAGTGTGTAGTTGAACTGTGAAATCACACAAGGTGCTTCATTGAACTGATAATCACCTAAGCCTGTGAGAAACAACAGTGGCGGAGGCGATCCTCTTTGACTGTCCTGTCCGTAGAACATTTTACTGGCACTTTTTAGAAAATGTATCACTGCAAGAAGATAATCTGCTTCTGCGGTGTCCTGTGCTGTAAAGGTGGCTGTCATTACCACTTCGCCTACTTTGCTGCCTTTGTAAAAATAGCTTTGGTAGTTGCTATGTGTAGGCTGATACTGATTGTATTCTGCTGCATACAGAATTTGAATACTTGGTGTGTAAGGGAACACAATTCCGTCTGTGGCAATCAGTGGACGCAGTATACCAGCTCCATTTGAAATGCCTCCGGGACCGTTTGGACCTAAGCCTTGTCCAACATTTGACTCTTTGTACAGATAATTGGCGCCACTGGCTAATCTCAATTTCACACGCCAATCGCTGGTAGCTTTTGGATCGCGCTGTTGTTGTGCAGCACTCTGGCGTCTCAATCTTTCCAAGGCAGCCTGATTGCTCTGTGCAAGTTCTTCTGGATCTTCAACTGGGATTGTAGGGTCAGCAGCATCATCAAATACTTGTGGTTCTTGAACAGGTGCTGGGGCGGCAATAGTTCTTGTCTCGGGAGAAGTTCCAAACGAAGGATCATCTGGAAAAATCGTTGTTAAAAGTTCAAGGTCTTCGTTGGTTTGTTCAATGTTTTCCAGTATGTTAGCTTTTTGGTCTTCCAGTGCTCGTAGGCCACGCTGAATTGCCTCTGTTTGTCGCTGTCTAGTAGGCAGAGCCTGAATGGTGTTGATTTCGTTTTCTGTTGCATTCAACTGTTGAAATAAACTTTCTAAAGTTTCTGTTAATTCCGCTTGGCTGGCCACTGTGTTCTCCTATGTGTTATTTATGGGAATCAAAAACGGCTAACTTAATGATTGACAACCGTGCTCAAAGCTGTATACTAAGTACAACCTACGGAGAAATAGATGCCTGAACCCAAAAAACCCAGAAAAGTCAATTATCTAAACAACAGAGATATTCTCAAAGAGATTCACAAAAGCAAGAGCACATATTGTGCATTCCGTGATAAACTGGCTGATCATCAGTATGATATTATTTTGCCCAGTGTGGACAAGATCAATCAGCGTACCATTGCAGAAGCAAGACGCAACCAAGCTGACCGTATCAAAAGAGCCACTGGAGAAATTGTGGATCCTAAGAAAATTGCCAACACCGATCTTGTATTTCGTGTGACCTGTTGGGAGCATATTCCCAAAGTACCTAAAAAGCTAACCAAGGCACAAGAAAAGAAAAAGTCAAAGCTGGAAGATCTATTGGAAATGGACGATGTGGATCTAGAAGATGATGGTCTACAAGAGTTAATGGAAGATGTCAAACAGGATCTTAACTATATTAAACTGCCGTTTCCTCCTTTCTATCACTACAGAATTGACGAAAACAAAACTCCATATCTGGTGGGCAAAAGTCACTGGCGAGGTGATTTGGAAACTGGAGAGTTTTGTAAGGACCACGGCAAAATGACTGACAAGCTAGCACATATGTTTATCAAACTGTGTGAACGCTATGCTACACGGTCAAACTGGCGTGGGTATACTTACAACGACGAAATGCGCGGGCAGGCACTGCTACAGTTATCGCAGATTGGATTGCAGTTTGATGAATCAAAATCACAGAATCCTTTTGCCTATTATACAGCAGCAATTACTAACAGTTTTACTAGAGTGCTGAATTTGGAAAAGAAAAATCAAAATATCCGCGATGATATTCTTGAACAAAACGGATTAAATCCAAGTTACACCAGACAGTTTAAGAATTCCAGAGAAGCTAATACACTAGCTGAATACGCAGCACACGGATTACCGCCAGAAGAGTAATATTATGAGCAATTTGTTTAAACGAGCCATTGTGTTCACAGACATCCATTTTGGTTTAAAATCAAACAGCGCATTGCACAATCAAGACTGTCTAGACTTTGTGGATTGGGTGATCAAATTAGGCCGAGAACAGAACTGCGAAACCTGCATGTTCCTAGGAGACTGGCATCACCAGCGTGCCAGCATCAACTTGAATACCTTGCATCAGAGTTTGGAAGCATTGGAAAGACTGAATGCTGCTTTTGATGTTGTGCACTTTATTCCTGGCAATCACGATTTGTACTATCGTGACAAGCGTGATGTCACAGGTGTTACTTGGGCAAAGCACTTGCCCAATCTTAACATCTGCAACGACTGGTTTGAGTCAGGAGATGTAATTATTGCTCCATGGCTAGTCGGTGACGATCACAAGCGTCTACAAAAAATGAGTTCCAAATACATGTTTGGGCACTTTGAACTACCGCACTTTAAAATGAATGCCATGGTAGAAATGCCTGATCACGGTGAACTTAAAAACGAGCATCTTGGGCACTACGATCAAGTGTTTTCAGGACATTTTCATTTGCGCCAAACCAAAGGCAATATCAATTATATTGGCAATTCGTTTCCGCACAATTTTGCAGATGCAGGCGATACCGAACGTGGATGCATGATCTTAGATTGGGGCAGTGAGCCAGAATACCATGCTTGGCCAGATCAGCCATTGTATAAAGTACTAGACCTTAGTAGACTATTAGATGATGCTAATAATATATTACTTCCTAAAATGCATGTGCGTGTAAATTTAGACATTGATATTTCGTACGAAGAAGCAAATTATATCAAAGAAAAATTTGTTGCAGATTTTAATCTTCGCGAAATGGCACTTATTCCAAACAAACGAAGTGCACTAGAAGATGATGCACAACCTGGCGAAATTCATTTTGAAAGCGTTGATCAAATTGTAACTGATCAGATTGTTAATATTGAAAGTGAATTTTACGATAACAAATTATTGTTAGACATTTATAACAACCTATGATCCAAATTAAAGACCTAACTGTAAGAAACTTCATGAGTGTAGGGAACGCTACACAAGCCATTAACTTTGATCGACAGGATCTTACCCTTGTGCTAGGAGAAAATCTTGACCTCGGCGGCGACGGTAGCCGTAACGGCACAGGTAAAACCACTATCATTAATGCACTCAGTTATGCACTATTTGGCAGTGCATTGACAAACATTCGCAAAGATAATCTAATTAACAAAACTAATAGTAAGAATATGCTGGTTAGTTTGGACTTTAGCATATCAGGTATGGACTATCGTATCGAGCGAGGCAGAAAGCCAAACATCTTAAAATTTTATGTAAACAATCAAGAACAAGAACCTAACGACGAAAGTCAGGGAGACAGTAGAGAAACACAACAGGACATTGAGCGACTGTTTGGCATGAGTCACGACATGTTCAAGCATGTGCTAGCACTAAACACCTATACGGAACCGTTCTTGAGTATGCGCACCAACGATCAACGTGCCATTATTGAACAGTTGTTGGGTATTACCCTACTCAGCGAGCGAGCTGATCGTATCAAAGAGCAGATGAAAAGCACCAAAGACGCTATTTCGCAAGAAGAAATGCGCATTCGTGCAGTGCAGGAAGCAAACAGTCGCATTGAAGAACAGATTCGTAATCTTGAAAATCGACGCAATTTGTGGATTCGCAAACGCGACGAAGACATACAAAATTTTACCAGTGCAATCGAAAGTCTAGCGCATGTAGATATTGATCAGGAACTGGAAAATCATCGTGCACTAGACGATTTCCACGATAAAAGATCTCTAATCGACAATGCAAATGCTTGGATTAAAAGTATTCACACAGACAATCGCAAGCAGGAAAAACTAGTTGAAAAACTGCAAAAAGAAATTGCAGATCTAGAAAGTCAACGCTGTTATGCTTGTGGTCAAGAACTACACGACAATCAGCATGAACAGATTCTCAATGACAAACGTGAGATGCTACAGGAAACTGCTCAACAACTACTGACAAATCAAGCACAAGAATCGGAACACCTAGAAACAATAAATGACATTGGAGAGTTAGGCACAGCACCGAGAGTGTTTTATGACACTATTGAACAAGCATACGAGCATCAGAACAGTCTAAACACATTGGTACAACAGTTAGAAAGCAAACAAGCAGAGGCAGATCCTTACAGCGAACAGATTGAGGAAATGAAAAATCAGGCACTACAAGAAGTTACCTATGATACACTTAACGAATTAACCAGACTGCAAGAACATCAGGACTTCCTGCTTAAATTGTTAACTAACAAAGACAGTTTCGTACGCAAAAAAATTATTGATCAAAATCTCAGCTATCTAAACAGCAGACTCACACACTATTTGGATAGAATTGGCTTGCCACATACTGTAATATTTCAAAATGACTTATCAGTGGAAATTCAGGAGCTGGGCAGAGATCTAGACTTTGATAATCTTAGTCGAGGCGAGCGTAACAGACTAATATTGTCAATGAGCTGGGCGTTTCGTGACGTATGGGAAAGCCTGTATGGCGCTATTAACTTGTTGTTTATTGACGAACTAGTGGATTCGGGTATGGACACCAATGGCGTGGAAAACGCACTGGGTATTCTCAAGCAACAGGCAAGAGAACGCAACAAAAGTGTGTGGCTAGTATCGCACAAAGACGAGCTCGCAGGGCGTGTGCACAATATACTCAAAGTAATCAAAGAAAACGGATTTACAAATTACAATACAGACGTTGATATTACATAATATGAATATTTTGTCTCGCAAGAGTACGCACTAAGTACACGCCCAGAGAATGTATATGGATTGGACTTACAAAGGCGAAATAGTAGAGGAACTACCAGCAGATTGCGAAGGGTTTGTTTACCTTATTACCAATCTTGCTGACAACAGAAAATATGTTGGCAAAAAACTAGCAAAATTCAAAACAACTAAACCACCTCTTAAAGGCAAAAAAAATCGACGCAGAGGCACAGTAGAATCGGATTGGCGTGACTACTGGGGTTCAAGTGATCATCTGAAAGCAGATGTAAAACAATTAGGCGAGGAAAATTTTTCAAGAGAGATCTTATACTTTTGCTCCAGCAGAGGCTTGATGAGTTATCTAGAAGCACGAGAACAATTCGAAAGGCAAGTATTACTAACAGACGAATATTATAACGGCATTATTAATGTCCGTGTAGGCAGCAGTAAAATTCTCAAAGAAGAACTGGGCAAATATCATGGCAAAGAAAAGTAAACTTACAGCACATCAAAGAGCACAAAAGAAAATACAGCAAGACAAACAAAAAGCAGACAGCATTAGAGAGCAGAGTCTACAGTCATCAAAATCAAAAAATAACCTAGAAAAATTTAAAAACATCACACCAGCCCAAGCCGAAGCGTGGGCTACCAAGGCAACAAAAATCAATCCATCTCCAAAGGCACAAGGCCGCAAGGTCAATTACAGGCAACTCACAGGCGAATAACAAACAGCACATAAGGCTTGTCCGCCAGAAATATGGACCGTGGAAAACCCAGCGAAGGAACCTAGTACCTGGACACGAGAAGCAGTAATGCTCAGTGGTTATGCTGTTATCACAAAACTCAGAATTCCTAAGTAAGAGTAGCACATGAGGAACGAGGCTACTCCACGAGTCGACGTAGGTAGGGGAAAGGTCAGAGCCCCAAGGAATGAGTATAAACGCACAAACACCTACTTCCTAAGTCTCGGCTGGATAAGACTCACATGAAGTCCCGAGAATAGACGGAACCGCTACAGGTTCCGTCTGACTGAAACAATCTACATGAAGCATAAACTCACTTCGTTCGT
>Ga0209953_1000181_pt1 | contig 24722 bp, 16 predicted proteins | sample SalPonred_H2O_MG_FD_185713 | JGI IMG/M metagenome (GOLD analysis project Ga0209953, IMG submission 185713) | Salt pond water microbial communities from South San Francisco under conditions of wetland restoration - Salt Pond MetaG... | ecosystem: Environmental > Aquatic > Non-marine Saline and...
CCAAAGACACCTTACCGTCTGTGGCGGTCGCTAAAACCACCACGCCGGACTGAAGCTTATCTTTTAACTGATCCACCATGTCACGCAACCCCTTGGGATCGGCACCCACCACGTCATGCGCCAGGACCTTGATGCCAGCCACCTCTACAGCGGAATCAACCAAGGCTGCACCAGCGCCTGCGCTTGCCTTGGCACGCGCTTGCGCAAGCTCACGCTCGGTTGCTTTGAGCTGCTCTTGCAACTGAGCCACGCGGCTAGCGGCGTCGTTGACAGTGGACTTCACCATGGCGGCAATCTCGCTGGCCGTGGCATTTAAAGATTGCGCCCAGTGCAACACGTTGTCACCTGTGATGGCTTCAACACGGCGCACGCCGGCTGCTACACCCGATTCGGAGACGATCTTAAATAGTCCAATGTCGCCCGTGCGTTGCACGTGAGTGCCACCGCACAGCTCGCGCGACGAACCAATATCGAGCACACGCACCGAGTCACCGTACTTTTCGCCGAACAGAGCCACCGCGCCAGCTTTAACCGCATCGTCAAACGCCATGACACGAGCATCGGTTGGCGCATTGGCCAGAATTTCGTGGTTCACGATCTCTTCGACCTGCGCGATTTGCTCAGGCGTCATGGGCGCGTCATGCGCAAAATCGAAACGGGTTTTGTCTGGATCGACCAACGAGCCGCGTTGTTGCACGTGACCCCCAAGCACCTCTCGCAAAGCCTTGTGCATCAAATGCGTGGCTGAGTGATTGCGCACCGTGCGGGCACGCCGCAATGTGTCAACCGTGGCCTTGACCGTCTGACCAACCGTCAGCGTGCCCTGGGCCAATTCGCCGTGGTGACCAAACACGCCTGCCTGAATCTTTTGCGTATCAGCAACCACAAAGCGCATACCGTCAGCGGTGATCTCACCCGCATCACCGACTTGACCACCAGACTCGGCATAAAACGGCGTTTCGTTGAGCACCACCACGGCTGACTGACCCGCCGTGACAGACGGCACCGAGGTGCCTTGCACGTAAATCGCCAAGATGCTCGCATCCCAACTCAATGCGTCATAACCATGAAAAACTGTCTGCGCCCCATCGTATTGCAAACCGTCAGCGGCTTTGAAACGCCCGGCTGCCCGAGCCTGGTCACGCTGCTTACCCATGGCCACTTCAAAGGCAGCCATGTCAACTTCAATCGATTTTTCTCGACAAATATCGGCGGTCAGATCAACCGGGAATCCGTAGGTGTCATAGAGCATGAATAGGGTCTGGCCATCGAGCATTTCGCCAGCCTGCAATTTGCCCAGGGCCTCATCGAGAATACGCATGCCGTTTTCAAGCGTCTCGCCAAACCGCTCTTCTTCTTGCAGCAACACCTTGGTGACGCGCGCAGATTGCTCAGCCAGTTCAGGATAAGCCTGACCCATCTCTGCAACCAGATCGTCCACCAGACGATGAAAAAACGGCTTGGACTGACCAAGTTTGTAACCATGGCGCAGGGCACGCCGGATGATGCGCCTGAGCACGTAGCCGCGCCCCTCGTTACTTGGAATCACCCCGTCAACCACTAAAAACGCGCAGGCGCGGATGTGATCGGCAATCACTTTGAGTGAATTGTCTTGCAGGTTCTGACACGCCGTTTCACGGGCGGCCGCCTTGATCAAACGCTCAAAGAGATCAATCTCGTAGTTTGAATGCACATGCTGCAACACAGCGGCAATGCGCTCGAGTCCCATGCCGGTGTCAACACACGGCTTGGGTAGCGGATGCATCACACCGTCGGCGTCACGATCAAACTGCATGAACACCAGGTTCCAGATCTCGATGTAACGATCGCCATCCTCTTCGGGCGAGCCTGGTGGGCCACCCCAGACGTCTGGGCCATGGTCGTAAAAGATTTCTGAGCACGGGCCACATGGGCCGGTGTCGGCCATTTGCCAGAAGTTATCTGAGGCATAGCGTGCACCCTTATTGTCTCCAATCCGGATGATGCGATCAGCGGGCACACCGATTTCCTTGGCCCAGATGTCATAGGCTTCGTCATCTTCCTGATAGACCGTGATCCACAGGCGATCAGCCGGTAACTGATAAACCGTTGTCAGCAGCTCCCAGGCGTAACCAATGGCCTCTCGCTTGAAATAGTCGCCGAAACTAAAGTTACCCAGCATCTCAAAAAACGTGTGATGCCGCGCGGTATAGCCCACATTCTCGAGGTCGTTGTGCTTGCCACCGGCGCGCACACTGCGCTGCGAACTCGTGGCCCGCTTATACGCCCGACTTTCCTGGCCGGTAAATACCTCTTTGAACGGCACCATCCCCGAGTTGGTAAACAACAGGGTCGGGTCGTTACCCGGCACCAAAGACGCCGAGGGCACAATGGTGTGCCCTTTGCTTTCAAAGTACGTTAGAAACTTTTCACGAATGTCAGAGACTTGCATAGCCAGCTAATCCAATACAGACAAGATTTGCTGATTATAGGCGTTGACACAAATACCCATCACGCAATTCCACAGCGCCAACGCGACCACGGTGCCCGACCACCTTAATCGGGGCGAACCCAGCAGCACAGTCGCAGTTTGGTCCAGTATCAAAAAGCCGCCCAAACCCTGTGTACTTGAACCAGGCTGCCCTAAACGCCTGCTCAGGCGTTTGAGGTAAACACGCGCGCAAATGATCATGTGGTTCTTCAACGGACTGCCATTGACCTTTACGACAAACACGCAAATCGCCTTTCGGACCCAACATTACAAGCCCTGCAGGACTGCAAGACCCTTGACCCTGAGTCAATTGACCCAGAACCACACCACCGGCCAGCCTAACCTGCCGTGATTCGTTTACCCGCACATAGGGCGGCTCGTGGTCGTGGCGCCAAGCCAATAACGCCACGGTACCGACTGGCAAACGCTGTCGACCCACAGGTGGGTTAGGCAAATCAAAGGTCGGCCCGCGCAACTGACCAGGTGCCAAGTCGGTAACAGCCAACCCTTTGCCCTTTAAAACAGCCATTAAGTCGCTGGCATTGGGCACAGACCCCCCTGCCTTGGGCATCGCTAACAACAACACCTGTTGCGTACAGTGATCTCGATCGCAAACACCCGGCAATTCAAGCTTTAACAAACCCACCTCATACGGCATGGATGGCTGGCGAGCCAGTGCAGCCGGCAACCAGCCACCGGTTTGCAGGCGGCGCAACCAAGGACCAATCGGTGAGATCGTATTGCCACGTAAACCATCAAACGCGTGCGTAGCAACGCCCGTACCGGCATCGTGTTGTGCCATCACCGCTTCGATGGCATGGCCAACGGTGCGCAACCATTGCGCATGCCCTTGCGCGGCAGCTTGCTCGGCTTGCCGCGCAAACTCGCCGGCTGCCCAGACCGCAGCCATTAACGCCAGTACCGAAACAATTAACCACTCCACGAGCGCTTGACCCATCTGCGGGTCGCGCCTTGTATTTGATACTGCGCGCAAGCCGGTCATGATGGGTCCTACTGAAACAGAAACACAAACCGATTGCTATCACCGCGGGCGCACTGCGCATCGGCAAGCACCGGCTGGTAAGGCATGGGAGGGACCGCGAAATCATTTTTAACCACCACCTCACCCGAACGACCATCAACGGTGACTTGACTGGCCATGCGTTGCAAGGTGCTTGCTAGCATCGGGCAAGCGGCGTGATTGACATGATCAAAACTCAAACTAAAAGCCGAACCTGTGCTTTGATCGGGTACCGCGGCGGCTGCAATGACAATCTCACCGTTATCTCGAGCCCCTTGCCCGCCAAGCCCATGCACGACAACGGCGCTGTTACCTTCGCCACGCACAGTCACGGCTGAGCTGCCGCGCAGTCCATTGACTAGCACGCGCCTGTCCACACTGGCGTAGGGCGCATCGCCCCCACCGATGCCGGCGACTTTCATGCGAGCGACAAACCGCTGCAAGTCAGCCGCGACTTTAGGTACCTTGTTTTCAATGACGTAGTCTTGCAAGGCGGGAATACCGACAATGGCCAAAATCACCATGAGTGCTGTAACGATAGACACTTCTACGAGCGAGAACCCCGCTTGGCGATGTCTCGCAGGGTGCGGGCGTGTCACCAGGGTCACCGGCGCGCTAGTGACTCGACGAGATCTTTGGGCAGCGGATAAAGAAAAAACAGGCATATGGACTTCCTTGCACGAATGAGAGAAAAGAAACAAAAGAAACAAGAGCAACAAACAACAACCAAACGAAACAAACACCACCGGCCATTAACCAGATAAGCTGTAAAACAAGGTCAGGCCTTGGCGCAGTTCCTCAATGGCCCGCAAATGCCACAGGCCCATGGTCATGACACACACCATGGCGCCACCCAACAACACCCAACGCAACACAACCGCGCGGCGTGCCATCTGCGCTTTGACGAGTTTGCCAATCGTCTCTGAGGCCGTGCCTAGCCCTTGTGCAAGGCCATGGACCCGCACCACATCAACAAACCGCCACCAGATGTCATCGGCAAGCAAACCCGTATTCAGTGCACTTAAGGGATCTGCGCCCGCGTCGAGTTGGGCGATCATGCGCCACAGGTGGTCGCTTAACCAGGCATTGGCATAGCGTTGTTCAGTAACCAACACGGTCTTCAGTGACACGCCACTCGGTGACAGTGCGTTGAGCAATGTCGCTGATCCCGTTAAGAACCGCATGGCATTTAAGTCGCGGTATAGACGCCAGAGTCCAAAGCGATCTAGGTAGGCGCGCGCCTTACCCACGAGACCAACAAATGACCACCACAACGCCACCGCGAGCCCTACGGTGACGATCAACAGCACCGGCCAATAGTTCTGCACAAAAGCTACCCATCCGAGCAGCTTTGTCAGCGCCGGGCCGTAATAGCTTGTGGGTACGCTCGCAAAAGCAGCCGTCAATCGCGGCATGGTCCAAAGCGGCATGGCAAATAGACACACCAACGCCACTAAAGCAGCGACTAGGCCCACAGCCACCGTCTGCCAAAAGTGCGCGGTGCAGTCTTGCCACAACCGAATCTGCGAGGCCAGACTGCACAGCGTTTGCGTCAATGCCGCTTGCCCCGCTTGCTCGGCCAACGCAATGCTTTGTAGGTCCGCATCAGGCAGTGTGCCCGCCCACGTCTGCGCCAGTTGCCCGCCGCTTGCAGCGTACTGACTTGCCCACCAGCCAGCCAAACGTCCACGCGTGCTGCCATTGCCATGACGCCAGCTGTCTTGCTCAAAGGTCAACAACAGGGTTTGCTCAAGCGCTTGACTGTGCAGTAACTCGCCAAGAAACTCGTAATAGGCTGCTCGCTGTGAGCGGAAACGCCATGCAGCCATACGAATACGCAGCGGCACCCCTGCTGAGACCTCGGTTTGAGATTGCGCTTTCGATAGGCTCACGACACCTCCGCTAGCTTGGGCGCAAACCGCAGCACATAGTCCCGTGCATCGAGCTGGCCTGAGACCAAACAATCGGCGGCGACTTGCACCACTGGCCGATAGCCGATCAATGGACTGTCAGCGTCGCCGGCTAGGCGCTGCCACTTGGCCACTTCAGGCCACAAAGGCACACCAGCCAGCGTCGTATAAAACGCCGGTTCGCTGGCCGGCTCAAGCATCTCAGCCACCAACAAACGGGACCTGTATCCGATGCTTTGCGCATCGTCGGGATGACGGCAATCATCGCAACCGGCCGGGCGGCGAAACCGCCAGGTCCGCCAGTCGCAGCCGGTGATCTCAGCAAGTTGCGACAACCAACTGCGCTTGGCGTCTTGTGAAGCGTTTGGTGTGCCAGGCAGTGCGTCGTCTGTTTGTAACCATTGGGTTGCATCCAAGGCGCACATCGGGCAAAGCTGCTTAAGTAGCACTTGATAGACCAGCAGCTTCACAAACCCAGGCATGGCCAACAAACTCTCGGGCACACCAATGAGCGTTGAGCTCAGTCGCGTCAGTATTTGCAGTGCCGAAGAGGCGTGCACCGTGGTGTAGACATTTGTGCCAGCCAACACCAAGTCAACCACCGCCTGTGCGCCAAGGTCATCGCGTAGCTCACCAATCAACACATCGTGTGCGGCGCTACGTTTAATGGTCTTTAGCTTGCTCGCTAATTGACTTGCCGCGGCATCGGCCGCAAACCCGGAGACGGCGCATTGCAATGCATGGGAAATCACATACTCAACCGGGTCTTCTAGCGTGATGATCTTACGCGAGGCGGGAATCAGTTTCATGAGTGCCGCCAATGACGTTGACTTACCCGAACCAACCAGACCGGCAAACACCACCAAGCCGCCATGGCCTTCAGTGGCACGTAGCAGTCGCCGATACTGGCTCGCCTCGTAGCCAAGCGTGTGCAATGACGGTGGCTCGTGCCAACAAGCGCGATTCAGCAATCGCCAACAGACACTAACGCCTCCTTGCACCACGAGTGAGGCCCACCGCAGTGCAATGACATCACCGTCAATGACGCGTTCAAACCGCCCTTGCTGTTCGCAGGTCAAGTCAAACACCGCACCATTGCCACCTTGCACAGTCATCCAACAGACTGACAACAGCTCATGAACAATCTGGGTTGATAGTTGCGCAAACGGCTCGGGTCTGACGCAGCCGCCATTAATCGTAAAAGCCACATCGGCAAACCGGCGTGTGCTGCCAATGGTCAGATGAATATCACTGGCATCGGACTTCAATGCCCAGCCGATCAAGTCATCGATCAATGACACCAGTACATGCTTAGGTGTGCTGGCTGCGCGCGCCATCGACGTGAACGCGGCATTGTCACGACGCAGTCCCCGATTGAGTTCGCCCAAACGCGCTGCCGACACTATCTGCCGCGAGGGCTCGGCAAGTGGCAGCCCATACTGCGACAACGCTAAAACCAAAGCACGTGCCTGGTCGTCATGAGCGTGTTCGGGTAACACCCAGACCTGCGCGCGACCATTGGGCAGGCGAACCGGACACATGCGATTGGCGATTTGCGCATCGGTGACCTGTATCCGGTCAAACAACAGCTCGACCTCATCGGGCAAAGCTGGCGTATCACTACCCAAGAGCCCGACCGCCTCGTGCATGAGGTTTTCTCCGACCCTTAAAACTGAGGCCGACGTTAATTGATTGCGCGCACCTCGGATCATGAACCCACCTTAGGCAGGCACAAGGTCTGGCGTCGCGCCTGATGCACAAAGGACACACACGGCGGCTTGATGTAGCGCAACCGCATCGAGCCGGTGCGGCCTGCATGCGCAGCCACCGGGCGCTTTTGTCCCTGCTCAAACACGACCTCATGGCCGTTGACCAATACCGTGGCACGTAGTTGCGGCAACACACCATAGATTGACAGCAATGATGGGCCGGGACGTCGACGCACAGCGAGTTTGCGCTGTTTTGCCTGCCATTTGGCGAGATAGTCAGACTCGACTTTCATCATGGCCAGCACGGTCATCGGTTTTTTAGGGGCGGGCACCTTGCCCGCAACCGCAGGTGTGAGCACGGCCATGCCCACTATACCCACCAGAAGTGAACACATCATCCGGCGCTGCAAAGCCATCGGCTTTGGCGTTGGGTTTGTGGTTGGCTCTGTGGTTGGCTCTGTGGTTATGTTTATTTTTGTCTTTATCATTGGATTAATGCATGTCATATTCTGTTTCAAGGTTCTCTCCTTCAAGATTTGCTCCATGCGTCTGAACCAATGGATCCAGCGCTGTTGTTGTTTGATCTGTGGGCACATCTGCGGCGGCGCTCAACGAGCTCGCGCGCTCAGCCTGCGCTATCCAACGGCCCTGCAAATTCGCCATCAGATAGCCATGACGCTCGTCAATTTGCGCGCCCTGTACGAGCAACAAGTCAACTTGTTGCCAACGAACCGGTAGCCGGGGCTCAATGAGCACATGGGACTGACGCAATGAGAGGCGAACTGACAACGCGCGTTCAAGCGCAGGCTGTCGAGAAATGGGTGTTGCCGCATCGATGGATGAAGGAACCAATGGTGTGGTTCCGGGTGTGGTCATCTGATGCGCGGCTGCCACTGACACCGTGGCCAGCTTGGCGCTTAATTGCTGCAATTGCGTCAGACCCGCCCCTTCGCGCGCTAGCCTAGCCATGTCCAGTGACTGAAGCGGCATTGACAAGCGACGCCGGTAATTGGCCAAATCCAGTGACTGTGGCGTGAAGCGCCAGTGCTTGGGCACGTGTTTAGCCAATCCATTGTTGTCGGCACCGGGGTGATCGCGCTTGTAAGCGGCTGTGCAATCGGCCGAGCCACCATCCACACGGCACCTGACACCCTGCAGCAACCAACCCGCCGGATCAACCGGCAACTGCTGCCAGGCCTCAAATAAGGTGCGCAAGGCCAGGGCACCATGCACCTTGACTGACACCGGCTCTTTGGCTTCTGGAGCTACTGCAACTGCTGACCGATCAGGCCTCACGGGATCAATCCAAAGGCGATGAACGACCAGCAAAGCAGCCAAACCGAGACAACCAAAAGCCGCCACCAAAGGCCAGGCCGATTGACCAGAAGGCAGCTTTTGAAACTGGCAAGCCTTGCCCTTAGCACCCCGTAAAAATGATGGTGTGGTTGCGGCCTCACAAGCCGAGTCGTGCGGCGACCACAACAATTCTTCGTAACTCATTGGGTCATGGCGTTCACGCAACGTCTGCAACGCCAGCTGTGCCTGCTCAAGTGTTTCAAACCAGCGATCGGTTTCACTCAACACGCAGCCTTGTGCGGCGGCAACCAACCAGACCCCAACCTCACTGATCTGCAGACAAAGCGCATGCACGCCTTGTGGGTGTGCGTGGGCAAACGCCACGGCAGCGCTTGCCTGCTGGCGTTGCAGCTTGGCTGTGTTCGGTTGCGCTTGCACACCCACAAGGCTTAAGGCCCGCCCGTGCGTGACCGCCCAGCCAAGGCCTTGCTGGCGTAAGTTACGGTAGAGATGACGCTTGCCTTTACTGCCTAATGCGGGCAGCCAACGCATGCCAAACACCCAGGTCAGTTTAGTTTGCTCATCACGCCACAACCAAGACTGCTCACTGAATGACTGCTCTTTGAATGACTGCTCCTGCGTCACGTCAGCCACCTTCTTGGACTTGCGCTGTCACAAAGATCAGCGTCATGGTGCTTTGTCGGTTGACTTCGTCATCACCACCAAACAGCTTGGGCGCATGCGGTGCCCGACGCGTCTGATTGGCCTCGTTGTCCTGTTGCTCGAAACCCGCAATCAAAGTTGGACGACCCGGATAGACCACCACTTGCTGGACCGTGCCATTGCCCCGCAAATCAAGTTGCTGAATTTGCAACTGATTTTGAGCCGAACCAAAGGAGAGTGTCTTAAGCGGCATGGCCACTGTGCTATCAAATGCCACTGACAAAAGCACCTGTCCATCGTCTTGCACGTCGGGCACGAGGGTTAAGAATGCCCCAACGGTCTCGCGCTTTTGGTTAACCGCAATACCTGGCAACGCGTTTTGTTCTTTTTTGTCAGATGTGGTGGTGCTCACTGACTTAACCTGATCGACATAGGTAAACGTTGATCGCACCGCGTGAGTGACTGGACGACGGTTTAATGTCATCACGGGGACGGTCGTGTGGCGCACCACGTCGGCATAGCGCGATACAGCCTTGAGCACCAAACCTGTACTCATACCAGGCAGCAACCCAGGGCCGCTGATGTCTGCCAGCGTTGGCGCCGTACCCCCATGGCCACCGGACATATCGAGCCCACCGAGTTCCGAGGCAATCGCCAATTGCCAGTCAATGCCCTGTTGGTGCCGTTGGTCGCGAGTGACTGTTACCTGCTCAAACACCAGACGAACACGGCGGCTTAACCGACGGTTTAAGCGATCAAGGTACTGTTCAACCGCATCGAGTGCGCGCGGCGTGTCAGTGATCACAACCGAACTCAAACTGCCCGGTTGTGCCGCCACCACAGCGGCTCTGGTCAGAAACGGCTCGAGTTGCTTGGCAATATCTTGCATGACCGTTTGGTCAGATAGCGTGAGCTCCGTTTGTGCTGAACTGTCAAACCCTTGATTGCCCTGACTACTGGATTTGCCCAAACGCATGGCCGCTTTGGCTGAGACTGAGAGCGCCCGAATATCAAACACGCGTGTGCGCGTCCTAAAAAACTCAATTGCCTTGCCATCAAATGCCCAGTTGATCTGGTGAGTCGCCGCCACATGATCCAGAATCCTCGTCAATGGCTGTGTCCCGGCTGGCAATCGATGCAAAACGGTCGTTGCCGCCGGCAAAGCGCCGGCGGCAGTGTTGGTACGTGGCGCGAAATGCTCAATCGGCAATCGCGCCTCCGGACTGACACGCACCGGAATCTGGGTTGCTTGGGCAATTCGACTGGCAAGCTCAGACAATGACTTGGCCTCGCGCTTAAAAATCAACGTGGTTTTAAGGTTGGCTCGCAAGGCCGGCGGCAGATCAAACTCACGTGCCAAAGGCACCGGTTTACCGGAGACCCAAGGCTTACTCACCCGCGTCTGGGCGCGATCGATCACCCCTGCGCCTGCCACATCCTGTTCAAAGCGCGCCACTGTTTGTTGACTCGACTGGTGTTGACCACGTGTGTAATCCCGGGTTTGGCGGCTGAGTTCGTCTATCGCGCAACCCGACAACATCAGACACGCGCACAGGCCAATCTGGAAACCGTAAGAGATTCTGGTTTTCCTCATGGACGGTCTCCTTGGTTGGCCATGGGATCGCACGACTGCGCCGCTGGAATCACGCGCAAGACGTGATTGGCATAAAAGCAAGGTTTGACGGACTGTCCAGACACCCGAGTCGACTCAAGCAAGCCACGTACCGCCTCCTCGTAGTCGGCGTTAAAGATTGCTGGCGCGGTAATTGGGAAATCCACATTCAATGACCAATGGGCGTCATCAAAGAACCAGTTGGCTTGCTCGGACCATCGACGCAGTGTCTGGCGAATCGTGCCGTCAGCAACACGTACATCAAACCCCGCGCCACGCGGTGTTGTGTCGGGGCATGGCACTGCCGCCGGCGCAGAGGGTTGATACACCGCCATGGCTTGTAAATGCCCGCCTTGGAATCTGAGCCGCCGCCACGGTCCATCGATCACGGTGTACTGACCCTGGGGTAGTTGCTCGATCACACGCCAGCCGCCAAGCTCCTGCACAAAGACCGTGGGTACAGCCTGATGCGGGTGCCATTGCAACCAGATGCGCCCTTGATCAGAGAACACCTGCCGCGGGGCGACTCGTCGGTCTCCACTGAGATGCCAGTTGAAGTCCGGGTCACCCAAAACGCTCGGCATGTGAGAACGCGCCTGATTCAGTTCAGGTAGTTGGGTGTCATGTACGACACAACCTGCAAGCAAGAGGGCAAGACTGGCGGCAAGACCAACCCATCGGCGACATGTTTGCATAAATGCTTTCCTTTTTGACAAGGCAAGCATCTTGCGTCATTCGGGCGCTTCAAACAATTGTGTAGATTACGCAGACGCGCACGAACCACCGGATAGGTGCACACAATCAGCGACCGCAATCGGCGAATGAAGCGCGCAACAAAAAGCCCCGCAAGGCGGGGCTTTTTGTTGTTTTTTTTGTTGCAGCTTTGTGTTGCGCTGCTAAGTGCAGCAGATCAAACCCACACCTGCTTAGACCTAAGACATGACCTTTAACGGATTAGGCCGCTCGCCTCTTTTTTAGCTTTCATCAATGCCGTCATCGGTGGCTCTGTGCCAGAGACTGCCTGATCAAAAGCGGCATTGAACAAAGGACGAATCTTGACGTAATTCGGCACATCAAAACCTGCTGATTTAGCGCCTTCGCCATTGCTCATTTGCTCGACGACTTTGCGAGCACCCGGGATGCGGTTGTAGAAAGACACATCAGCGGCCCTGAATGCGGCATCGGTCAATGGCAGATAGCCGGTTTTCTGATGCCACTGGGCTGCGGTCACGGGCTTGGCCAAAAATGACAACAGTTCGGCTGTGGCCTTCTGGCGTGCAGCCGGATGCCCATTGACCACCCATAATGCGCTACCACCAACAAACGGCGCACCCGGTTGCTTGGTTTCCTGTGCGTAATAAGGAATTGGTGCCAGTCCAAACGTCACATCACTTTTAAGCACATCACCAAGCGTGCCAGAGGCCGCTGTTAGCACAGCACAATCGCCACCGGTAAATGCACTATTGACTTGGCCACCCGCGCTATGACGCATGAGCAGGTTGGTTTTGCGCCAGCTCACCATCAGTGACATGTGACGAACGTACAGGGTGTTGAAATTAAAAGACAAGTTGCGGGTGGACTTCAAGCCATTGCCTGGCGTGACAAAGAACTCGTCATTAATCGGTGCCAAATTCTCAATATGCACCTTGACTTGATCCGCAGTGATGTATGGGCAGCTGACGTTTCCATCGTTGCGCAGCTTGAGCAAATGCGCTTGCAACTCAGGCCAGGTTGCTGGTGGCGCATTGGCATCTAGCCCTGCTGAGCGATACATGTCCACGTTATAGAACATCACCGGCACTTCAGCCATGTAAGGAAATGCCAGCAAACGGCCGCGACTGTCGCGCACAAATTCGGTGGTTGTCTCTAGGAACCAAGATGCATCAGACATGGGGTACTTAGCCAAGAGCTGGTAGAGCGGCAAAATGTCCTTGTGCTGGGCGACTGCCTGTGGCGACCGATCATCGGCGAGTTGCACGAGATCGGGTTTGTCGCGTTTGCCGGCCACGGCTTGCGCGGCATCCTCTTCAAGCTCGGCTTGATCGTCATAGTGTGTCAAATCAACTGACACTGCCGTTTGCGAACCATTGAATTGACTAACCAAAGACTCGAATTCGGCACGGTTAGAACCCGACAGCGTGTGCCAAATTTCAATTTCAGTGGCTTGGGCAAACACAGGGGTAGCCACGAAGGTAGACAAACCAATTAGTGCCAAGCGATTTACAAAGCGTCTCACGTGCATCTTCCTTAAAAAAATGCCTGGCAAGCCAGGCGTTCGGTCTAGATTCCCATGAACGGAAATTCAGGTTGTGGGGTGTGGCCACTGACCACGTCTGCAATGGCTTTGCCTGAGCCTGGGCCCATGGTCCAGCCAAGCGTACTGTGACCCGTGTTCAGGTAAAGATTTGGAATTCGCGTGCGACCAATTAAGGGCACATTTGAAGGTGTTGACGGGCGTAGCCCCGACCAATATTGAACGTTGTCGAAGTCGAGCATGCCGTCAAACAGTTCGCGCGCTAAGTCCGTCATGGCCTGACAGCGCACGGGGTTTAACGTACGTGAATAACCGGACAACTCTGCGGTACCGGCCATGCGCAGTTGATCACCAAGTCTTGAGAACACCACTTTGTGCTTGCTGTCAGTCAGACTGACCACAGGCGCGGCCTCAAGGTCACGAATCGGAAAGGTCGCCGAGTAGCCCTTGGTCGGATAAATCAGACAATGCACGCCGAGCGGGCGCATCAATTGGGGCGTGAATGGCCCAAGCGCCACAACAAAGGCATCGCCATCGATGCGGTCGTAGCTGCCGTCACTACGGATCACTTCCACGGCTGCTGCGCGACCGTGCTCGGTCACCACGCGTGTGATGCGGGTCGAGTACTCGAACTGCACACCAGCTTTTTCTGCATGTTTGGCAAGCTCAACCGTGAAGAGATGCGCGTCACCACTCTCGTCAGTCTCGGTGTAATCGCCACCGACGATCGACTCACGGTGACGGGCCAAGGCCGGCTCGATTGCTACAACTTCATCAGCCGATACGATCCGACGATCAAGCCCGTAGTCACGCATGACATCAGCCGCGCGTTGAGAGCCTTCGAACTCGTCATGGTCACGGTAAAAGTTCAAGATACCACGCAGTTGTTGGTGATATTCCAAGCCGAGCTCTTCACGCATCGCAATGAGCGTCTCATGACTGTATTGCGCCAAACGCACCATGGCGCGAATATTGGGCGCAAGCCTTGATGGCAAGCACTCCCGCAAAAAAGCCAAGCCCCAAACCCATTGGCGCCAGTCGAACTGTGGGCGAAACAGCAATGGCGCATCGGCCTTGCCCATCCATTTGAGTAATTTAAGCGGCGCCTGCGGATTTGCCCAGGGCTCGGCGTAAGACACCGAAATCTGTCCCCCATTGGCAAAAGAGGTCTCTTGCCCGGAACCCGTTTCACGGTCAACCACCACCACATCATGGCCATGCTGCTTAAGCCACCAGGCCGAACAAGTGCCAACCACGCCACTACCAAGGACCACGACTTTCATAAACTGTCCTTCTTGTTCCGTTTTTACAAAGCACGTCTAAGGCCGAGTGTAGCCTTAAGAGGTTGCTGTGTCGGCTGCTGACGTAAATGCATCAGCAAAAAATGCATCATCGGGCAGACCACACTCGGCAGCAAACTCACGCCGGGCCGACTCCACCACGATCGGTGCACCACAGGCGTAAACCTCATGCGCACTTAAATCAGGCATGTCTTCGATAACCGCCTTGTGCACAAATCCTGTGCGTCCAGTCCAATTATCTTCAGGCAAAGCATCTGACACCACTGGGATATACGTGAATTGCGGCAGCTGCTGCTGCCAACCTTGTGCAAGCTCGTCCATGTACAGATCGAGCGGCCTGCGCCCACCCCAGTACAGCACGCTCGGGCGATCAATGCCCTGCTCAATCATGTACTCGATAATGGCCTTAATCGGTGCAAATCCAGTGCCGCTAGCCAGAAACACGATCGGTTTGTTGGTTTCTTCGCGCAAGAAAAAAGAACCAAATGGTCCTTCAAGGCGCAAAATCTCACGCTCTTTCATTTGCGTGTCACCAGCCCCAAAAACGTGATCGGTAAACCCCCCACCTGGCATGTGGCGTACATGCAACTCCAGCGCACTGGCCTGATCCGGCGAATTGGCCATCGAGTAACTGCGACGGCTGCCATCTTTAAGAATCAGCTCAACGTACTGACCGGCATAAAAGCGAAATGTCTCAGACGACGGCAGTTGCAATGTCAAGAGTGCCACATCGGGCGTTGGCATACGCATGCGTGTCACGCGTGCAGGCAGCTTGCGTATTTGGATGTCTGTCGCAAGCCTGACCTCACGTGACTCAATCACCATGTCTGACAAGGCATGCGCCTGACACAGTAAGGTATAGCCCGCTTCGAGCTCTTCGACTTGTAAAACTTGGGCCGGAGCCAGCCCTGCGTCATACTTGCCACTAACCACCCGACCTTTGCAGCTTGAGCAAGCGCCGGCACGGCAACTGTAGGGCAGAACAATGCCGGCAGCTAACGCTGCATCGAGCAGATTCTGATCGTCGCTGGCGGTGAACTGATGTTGGGTGGGTTCGATGGTGATGTTGTAAGTTGCCATGATTATTCAATGCCATATGCCGCGCTTAACCAAGCACGGGATTTTTAAGTCGGGTTTGCAGTGCGCGCCCTTTGCGCGCACGCTTGGACAGGAAGGACTCTAGCGTATCACCGACCAACACATCCGTGCGAGTTTGGTTTCGGAATGTACCGGTTATTGACAGGCCAGCCGCGCTCACCGGCACCACCTGCTCAAGCACATCCTTGTCATCGACAGCTAGCAATGCCGTGCCTCGTCCGCCGCCGGTCAATTGTTTGACTTCAGCCAGTTCAATGACCGCTAAACGCATGCGCTGCGACATCAGTGCAAGCCTAATGGCCTCTGGTAGCAAGCGAACCGGGCGCAACAGCGTGTCGCCTGACTCCACTGTAATGAACTGCTTGCCGGCCTTTTGTCGGGAGATCAACGCACGGGCTGGCGCTTTAAAGCCCAGGCCGTGCGCAGTGGTAAACAGCCAATGCGCATCGGCACCTGAGGCCATCAAATGCGCGACTTGCGTGCCAGGCTCGAGATCCACCATGGCGGTGACCGGACTGCCATCGCCGCGCGCCGACGGCAAAGTAGCCACCGGCACGCTGTAAACCCGCCCAGTGGAGCCAATCACAAATAGGTAGTCCGTGCTGCGGCACTCATAACTGCCGTAGTAGCCATCACCAGATTTGAAATTGAACTGTGAAGCGTCATGGCCATGGCCCTGGCGCGAACGTACCCAACCCTTTTGCGAGATGATGACAGTCACCGGCTCATCGGTGACCTTGACTTCAAGTACCGCGCGCTCGGCAGCCTCAATCAGGGTGCGGCGCTCATCGCCATACTGCTTGGCATCGGCTTCAATTTCTTTGACCATCAAACGACGCAAGGCCGATGGCTTGTCAATCAGCGTACGGAGCTTTTTCTCTTCATCGCGTTTGTCGGTGAGCTCTTTTTCAATCTTGAAGCCTTCAAGGCGCGCGAGTTGGCGCAGTCGCATCTCCAGAATGTCCTCGGCCTGACGATCGGTCAGGCTAAAGCGCTGCATGAGTGCCGGCTTTGGCTCATCGGACTCGCGAATGGTCTGGATTACCTCGTCGACGTTGAGATAGACCACCATGCGGCCTTCGAGCACGTGGATGCGATCGAGCACTTTGTCCAAACGATACTGGCTTCGACGCAACAAGGTGGCTGCCCGAAACTCGATCCACTCAAGCAACATGTCTCTTAGCGACTTTTGCTTGGGACGTCCATCAGTACCCACGCACACCAAGTTCACCGAGACGTTGCTCTCCAGACTGGTTTGTGCCAATAGCGTGGTAACAAACAGATCCCTGTCGACTTTGGAAGTCTTTGGTTCAAACACCAGCCTGACCGCGGCGTCTTTGCCAGACTCATCACGCACGGCATCTAACAAACCCAGCATCTGCGCTTTGGCTTGTTGCTGGTCAGCGGTCAATGACTTTTTACCAGCCTTGACCTTAGGGTTGGTCATGTCCTCGATTTCTTCGAGCACCCGCTGGCAAGACGCTCCAGGTGGCAACTCGTGCACCACGAGTTGCCATTGCCCACGGGCCATTTCCTCAAAACGCCAGCGCGCCCGCACTTTGAGCGAGCCACGTCCACCAGCATAAATGGCAGCAATATCTTCGGGCGCGGTGATGATGTGACCGCCACCGGGGAAATCTGGCCCCGGCAAGATAGTGCGCAACTCTTCATCGGGCAGCTTGGGTGAATTGATCAGCGCCACGCAGGCTGCTGCGACTTCACTCAAATTATGTGGCGGCATCTCAGTGGCCATGCCCACGGCAATGCCCGAGGCGCCGTTTAACAACAACATGGGCAAGCGTGCCGGCAACTGGGCAGGCTCAAGTTGGCTGCCGTCATAGTTGGGCACGAATTCGACCGTTCCTTCGTCGAGCTCATCAAGTAGCAGGCGCGAAATCGGCGTCAGGCGCGCTTCGGTGTAGCGCATGGCTGCGGCATTGTCACCATCACGCGAACCAAAGTTACCCTGCCCGTCAATCAACGGATATCTCAAGGTAAAGGACTGCGCCATGCGCACGAGCGCATCGTAGGCGGCCTGGTCGCCGTGCGGATGGAACTTACCGAGCACATCACCAACCACCCGAGCCGACTTAACGGGTCTGGAGCCGGACTGCAAACCCATGGCTTGCATGGCGTACAAAATCCGCCGCTGTACTGGCTTTTGTCCATCACCGAGGTCGGGCAATGCACGGCCTTTGACCACCGAGACGGCATAGTCGAGATACGCTTGCTCGGCATAAAGGCCAAGCGTCAGCGCATCGTCATCACTGGCAAATAAATCAGGTTGTTCGCTATCGGTCATGTTGTGTTCTTTTATGTTGGCACAATATCAACAAACGGGTCATCAAATATCGACTTGCGCCAGGTTACCCTTGTCTTCGATCCACTGGCGTCGCTGCCCAGACTCGCCTTTACCCATCAGCATGCTAAACATCTGGCGCGTTTGTTCAAGGCCTAACTCACCATACTGCACGCGCAGCAAGCGCCGGGTGTCTGGGTTTAGCGTGGTTTCCCAGAGCTGCTCGGGGCTCATTTCACCTAGGCCCTTAAAGCGGCCAATCGACCAAGTGTTGTCTTTAACGCCTTCTTTGCGCAATTTGTCTTGGAGCGCTTCTAACTCACCTTCGTCCAAGCAATAGAACTTGCGCAGTGGCCGTTTGCCAAGCGCAGGGACATCGACCCGAAATAAGGGTGGGCGCGCTACATACAGGTGGCCGGCCTCAACGAGTTTGGGAAAGTGCTTGAAAAACAACGTCAATAAAAGCACCTGAATGTGTGAACCATCAACATCAGCGTCCGAAAGAATACAGATTCGACCATAACGCAGTTGGGCCAGATCCGGGTTGTCATCGGGTCCATGTGGGTCAACACCAATGGCTACAGCGATGTCATGAATTTCGTTGTTGGCAAACAGACGGTCGCGGTCAACTTCCCAGGCGTTAAGCACCTTGCCTCTGAGTGGCAAGATCGCCTGAAATGATTTGTCGCGTCCCATCTTGGCTGAGCCACCAGCCGAATCGCCCTCAACCAAAAAGACTTCTGTACGGCTGGCATCCGAGGACTCACAGTCGGTCAACTTTCCGGGCAAGACGGCAACACCCGAGCTACGCTTTTTCTCGACCTTCTGAGCGGCTCTGGACCGCGCTTGCGCCTGACGGATGGCCAGCTCAGCCAGTTTGCGACCAAACTCAACGTTGGAATTGAGCCACAATTCCAATGATGTTTTCACATACCCACCGACCAGTCGCACAGCATCACGACTATTCAATCGCTCTTTAATCTGCCCTTGAAACTGCGGATCGAGCACTTTGGCTGACAACACAAAACTCACCCGCGAGAACACGTCTTCTGGCAATAATTTGGTACCTTTGGGCAGTAGGCTGTGCAGCTCAGCAAAGCCTTTGACTGCGCCAAACAGCCCCTCTCGCAACCCCGCTTCATGGGTGCCGCCCGCTGGGGTCGGAATCAGATTGACATAAGACTCTCTGATGAGCGCGCCGTCTTCGGCCCAGGTCACCACCCATTGCGCGCCCTCACCGGTAGCGAACACCTCATCACCGTCCTTGGCGAATTGCTCACCAGCAAACATGGGCACCAACAATGCGGTGTCGGCCAAAGCGTCCGACAAATAACCTTGCAAACCATTGTCATAGCACCAGGTCTGTTGTTCGCCGGTTTTTTCAACGGTGAGCTTGACCGTCACGCCAGCCAATAAAACAGCTTTGCTGCGCAACAAGTGCGTCAAATCACCAAGCGGCAAGGTTGCGGCATCAAAGTATTTCGCGTCAGGCCAGACCGTCACGCGCGTGCCGGAACGTTTTTTGCCTACTTCACCGACCTGACTCAGGGGTTCTGTGACGTTGCCGTTTTCAAACACCATGCGATGCTCACCGCCGTCACGCCAGACCGTTAGCTCAAGTCGTTTGGCCAACGCGTTGGTGACCGACACCCCCACGCCATGCAAGCCACCAGAAAAGGCGTAGGCACCAGCTGCAGCGTGCTTATCGAACTTACCCCCAGCGTGCAGCCTTGTAAACACAAGCTCAGCCACAGGGGCGTTTTCTTGCGGGTGCAAACCTACCGGGATGCCACGACCGTTGTCTTGCACCGTGACCGCACCGTCACGCTGCAGCGTCACCTCAATGGTCGTGCAATGTCCAGCTAGCGCCTCATCGGCGGCATTATCAATCACCTCTTGAATGACGTGAAGCGGATTTTCTGTCCGGGTATACATACCCGGACGTTGTTTAACGGGCTCTAAGCCCTTGAGCACCCGAATGGATGATTCATCGTAACCAGTGGAAGCCAAGTTATCCCCAATCTCTGTGGAAAAGCTTCCGCATTTTAGGGAAAAATGGGTTGTTTCGTGCGGGTGCCACTAGATCGCTCAAAATCTACGCAATTACCGAAGATGGGATCATCCTGCGCCAAAGCGCTCTCACCCCACAAAACAGTGGTATGCTTTAACGATAGTTCGCTACACGAGCCGTTCCACAAGTGGATGCCGGCTTACGTTGGCAAAACACCACCAGCATGGTGCAAAAGGATTAAAACGTTTTCGCTAAAGTATCTCGGCTAGGGTAGTTCTGGCCGAGGTAGATTAAGCTAATGCGGTTTTGACGATAGACTTGCATCATTGACCGCTGAGTGACTTAACAGATACGCTTGTAAAAGACGCATCCCGAACGCAGCACTCTGAACAAATCAAACGAGAGCGTTTCGATTCGGATGGCACAAGACTCCATCATCCCTATTTTCAGTTGAGATAACATCATGAGTGAACACATCAAGAATGTCAGCGATGACAGCTTTGAAACCGACGTCCTAAACTCAGACAAGCCTGTGCTGGTCGACTACTGGGCAGCTTGGTGCGGTCCTTGCAAAATGATTGCGCCGATCCTTGAGGAAGTGGCTGCCGAATTTGCCGACAAAGTCACGGTTGCTAAGCTCAACGTTGACGAGAACCAACAAACAGCCGCCAAGTTTGGTATCCGTGGCATCCCTACTTTGATGCTATTTCAAAACGGGGAAGTCAAGGCAACCAAGGTGGGTGCGGTCTCAAAGAGCCAACTCACCGAATTTCTGAACGAATCTGTCTAACTTTCTGAGCTCTACGCGCAGGCTCGAACCCGAGCCTGCCATCAACCTCCTTATTTCTTCCCATCCACTTTCATACTGACACACTTCCATGCACTTGAACGAACTTAAGGCGCTGCACGTCTCGCAGTTGCTTGAAATGGCCGCAGGCCTCGAAATTGACAATGCCAGCCGCCTGCGCAAGCAGGAACTGATGTTTGCCATCATGAAACGCCGCGCCAAACAGGGCGAACAGATATTTGGCGATGGTGTGCTTGAAGTATTGCCAGATGGATTTGGATTTTTGCGCTCGCCTGAGACGTCGTATCTGGCCAGCACAGATGACATCTATATCTCCCCCTCCCAGATTCGCCGTTTCAACTTGCATACGGGCGACTCTATCGAAGGCGAGGTGCGCACCCCAAAAGACGGTGAGCGCTACTTTGCACTGGTCAAGGTCGAGAAGGTCAACGGCATGTCGCCAGAGTCCATCAAACATCGGATCATGTTCGAGAACTTGACGCCGCTGCACCCCGACGAGCCCATGCGACTTGAGCGCGACATCAAGAGCGAAGAGAACCTGACCGGGCGCATCCTCGATATTTTTTCACCGATCGGCAAAGGCCAGCGTGGCCTGATTGTCGCTAGCCCCAAGTCCGGTAAGACCGTGATGATGCAGCATATAGCGCACGCCATCACGACCAACTACCCCGAAGCCGTCATGATCGTGATGCTTGTTGATGAGCGTCCTGAAGAAGTGACTGAGATGCAACGCACTGTGCGTGGCGAAGTCGTGGCCTCTACATTTGACGAGCCTGCCACCCGACATGTGCAGGTCGCCGAGATGGTCATTGAGAAAGCCAAACGCTTGGTTGAGCTCAAAAAAGACGTGGTGATCTTGCTCGACTCAATCACGCGCTTAGCACGTGCCTACAACACCGTGGTGCCATCGTCTGGCAAGGTGTTGACCGGTGGTGTGGACGCCAACGCCTTGCAGCGACCGAAGCGGTTTTTTGGTGCAGCACGCAATATTGAGGAAGGTGGCTCATTGACCATCATTGGTACAGCCTTGATCGAAACGGGTAGCCGTATGGATGAGGTGATCTACGAAGAGTTCAAAGGCACGGGCAACGCTGAAGTTCACCTAGAGCGTCGTTTGGCTGAAAAACGCATCTATCCTTCGATTAACTTGAACAAATCAGGCACGCGCCGCGAAGAACTGTTACTGCCACCGGAGCTGTTGCCTAAAATTTGGGTATTGCGCAAGTTCATCCACGACATGGATGATGTCGAATCGATGGAGTTCATCCTCGACAAGATGCGTTCGACCAAAAACAACAACGAATTCTTCGACATGATGAAGAAGTAACGGCCTTAACGCGTTACTTCGGGCAAGTTTGAGTCTGACTCAGCTTGCCCGTTTTCATTTTGTTGCGTGGAGTTTTGGGAGTTTTGCTGAGCATCTGCGCCGCTACCATTAACAATCGGCTTTTCCCACGTGCCGCCAACGGTAAATCGTTGCGACAAGGCTGACTCTACCGGGTTACGAAGAAGGTACTGACCAACCAGTGCGCTCAAACCCACAATGGGATTAACTAAAAATCCGGTTGCCAGTGCCGTGCCACTCATATCAAGGTTCGGACGTACCACGGCACTTAAGTCCCATGTCTCGTCAACCATATTTGAGTCACCTTTGATCGAAATGGTCGCCACTGGACTATTAACAGCCAAGTTGTCGGTCTTGACGAGCCCTTGTTTGATATCAAACATGCCCTCAATCGAACTCCATGGGAAGCCATTTTGGAACGACTCATCAGCGTTCAGATTGGCGCTGAGCAAGCGGTTTAGTGACTGCATCGACAACAGTTCCAATACACGGGCGCTACTTGAGTTCACGTGATCAAACACACCCTCTTTCAGTTTGAGGTCGGCGCTGCCAGACAGGCCGGCATAATCAAACTGCCACGGCATTTTTGCCCAGTCGATCTTGGCCTCGATCGTGCCTTTGCCTTTACGCACCTCGCCGCCGTGACCCAGAAATGCTGTCATCTCACCAAGATCATCAATTTTGAGTTGTGCCTGAAGACTCAAACCGGGGTTGGGGTCAAACCTCAAGGCGCCGGTGGCGCTGAACTGCGCATGCGGGTTGGTAAGCTCAAGCTCGCTAATCTGCCATTGCTTGTTGTCAGCCGAATTGCGACCTTTGATCCGGAATGTCCCAATTCGCGCACCGTATATTGAGAGATCGTCGACTTTGATATCGAGCATCGGCAACTGAGAAAACTTGCCGGGCTCAGGTAGATTCGCCTTTTTAACGTCGTTAGACGTTTTGTCGCGCTGCTTACTAGCTTGCTCACTGTTTTGTCGATTACCAATGTTGAGACGGTCCAAGCGAATATGGAATCCGTCTTGCAATTTGCCGCGATCCAGTGCCCAATTGATTTCACCGGTGGTTTGCGTCGAGGCTAAGTTCACGTGATATTGACGAGCGCTTTTAACCGCTAACTTCACATTCACTTCATCGAGGTGATTGTCACCCATAACCACTTTTTTTGATGTCAGACTGGCTTGGGTCAATGTGGGCATTGCCGAGGCTTCAGTTTGTCTGGCTGCATCGTTTGGTTCAGCACGAATAGTGTCAACCACAGGGATCCATTGATCGAGATTGACGCTAGGCAAGTCGGCTGCAACCGTCAGACCTGGGCCCGACAAGGGTTTTGCTGAGCCTATAGCCACTTGCATGTCGCTAAAAAACGGCTTGCTATTGGATCCACTGCTAGCAGTCATGGACAACCGATTGGCGATCGTTACGCGCCACGTGTCAGGTTTTTTTTCTTTCAGACTGCCAGCCCAGCGCAGCTTTGTTTTAGCTGTCTGGCCAGCTGATAAACCCAAGGGTGCCGGCAAGGCAATCCCTGTTCCGACCAAATCGGAATCCACGGTGACTTCGAATGTCTCATCGGTCACCTTGGCATTGACGGCATACGACATGTCACCAGTGATCAGACGCCCTAATTCACGACTCGTGGTGAACTTCCCAACTTCAGCCCAGCTTAGTTTGCCTGTGGCCTTAATCGTATCGAGGGTCTCATTAACACCCCCGCTTAGCTTCACTTCACCGCCCAACACGGTGGCGGAAATCTCGTTGGCCTCAAACCCTTTGCCACTTAAAATCGCAGCACCCTGCACATTGGTCAATGTCGGGCTACTCGCGTAAACCACCTCACCGCCGTTAAACGCCAACTCACCCTGAAACTCGGTTTGCTCAACGTCATCCAGTGGCACACGCAAGGCAAGTGGCATCTCCCAATCACCCTTACCCTTGAACTCACGTACAAATGCCGGCGCAATGTCTTTAAGTGCGGTGTCATCGAATAGAGCCAGGTAGTTTTGAGCCGGCGCCTGCGTATGACCATTAATGGTCAGCACCGGCTTGTTTTCCAGGTCGACCAACTGAGCAGACAAATCGCTCAAGGTAATGCGTTGGCCTTTTGGCAACGTCAATGCACCGGCGGACACATCAAGGCCAATTCGATCATTGACCAATTCAAGCTTGCCGATCAAGTTAGTTAACAACGGCCAAGGTAAGCCATCGGTACCATCCTGATTGGCATAGTTAATGCTCACATCCTGAACATTGCCATCAACCCGGAAAGTGCCGGGTCCGTCGCTTGCGCCATACGGAAAATCATCAACGGACCCCTTGATCTGGAAAGTCGCCCGCGGCACCGAACCGGCCTCAAAGGCGCTGGCCATCCACTGCCGGGCCTCAGCATCAACAGCGGCTGGCATGTAACTCGATAGGCTGGACAGATCAAAGCGCGCCAATGTGCCATTGATATCAAGTTCACCTAATTTGGCAGCACTGGCCTCATCGACCGCCCACGAGCCCTGCGCCGTCACCAGGCCATCGTCATTGGCCAGCGCCAAGTCTTGCACGTCAACTTTCAAACCGTTGGATGCGCCCCGACTAACGGCGACTTGGGCACTAAGCTGGTTTACCTTAATCGGCTGCATCCCAGAAGATGCCATCCGAAATATGCCGTTGGCTGCGGTCAAACTACTGGTCACACGCTGCAACGTACCCAATGACTGCACCATGTCTGGATAGGCCACATCGGCACCCAGCATGGCCAGTGGCCCGTTGGCTTGCCATCTAAATTGCTCAAACGTCACACCGTCAGGGGTATGACTTTCAGTTAGGGCTTGAGTCGCGTCCGCGGTTTCGGTTTGGGCTGCGCTGTCGCTGACACTGTCGTTGACGTTGGCTGCGCTAAACGCCGCATCTCGTCCTGCAACTGTGGCAGAAAAA
>Ga0209953_1000183_pt1 | contig 24569 bp, 36 predicted proteins | sample SalPonred_H2O_MG_FD_185713 | JGI IMG/M metagenome (GOLD analysis project Ga0209953, IMG submission 185713) | Salt pond water microbial communities from South San Francisco under conditions of wetland restoration - Salt Pond MetaG... | ecosystem: Environmental > Aquatic > Non-marine Saline and...
AAGCTAGGCTGGATACGAATATTTCTGGAAGAATTGAAAAAGCCTCGGCAACTATGCCGGCGATTGTAGAAACACGATTTAATCAGCTTCAAGAAATTGAAGCAATACTCGAATACTTAAACATTGAGCTTCGCCGTCTACGAAGCCAACACTTTCGAAAATATTTAGAGAACTATCAAAGATCTTTGAGTAGTAGAGACTGTGAAAAGTTTGTAGACGGCGAGGCCGATGTTGTAGATTTTGAAAAAATTATCAACGACTTTGCTTTACTACGCAACAAGTGGTTAGGTATCATTAAAGGCTTAGACATTAAGCAATGGCAAATTAGTAATATTGTAAAATTACGAACCGCCGGTTTAGATGATGCTACATTATAATGTCGAATTATAATTTAGTTTTATAAAATCATCTTTAAAATGATTATAGATAATATCAACAATTTTTGGATCACTTAGATACATTGATTGGTAGTCTAAATTATTGTTAGTTATATTAATTTTAGGAAAAGATTTATTAACATTAAAAAAAGAACATACATTATTTTCTAAATTTTCAAATTTTAAAATATGGTCTACAATTTGATTTTGTAATGAAATATCATAAATCCATTCTATTTGAAGATTCCAAACATAGTGGCCTTCTACATTTATTTTATTTGTTACAAATTTCTCCCATTCGATAAAATCTAAATATTTTTCTTTTATCAAATATCTATAATAACTTATTAATCGATAGTAAGGATTTCTAACTACAGTAAAAAAATTTGTCTCATTAGGAAATTTATTAATCCACCAGTACGCAGGTTTATGTTTCTTAAAATATATTGTAGTTCCGTCATCTTGTTCTATGAACTTTCCAAACTTATGGGGAATGTCGTTATCTAATAAAAATTTCCTAACAGATGATCCTCCAGTTTTTGGTATGTGTATAAATCTTATCATAAATTTATTTATGTAATTAAACTAGCAGATAAATATCAGCATGAGCAAAATTGTATTAGTAACCGGCGGATTTGATCCAATACACACTGGACATATTTCTTATCTTACAGAAGCAAAAAAACTTGGCGATATCTTAATCGTTGGCGTCAACAGCGATGCGTGGTTAACTCGTAAAAAAGGTAGACCTTTTATGACCAGCGATGAAAGAGCGGGCGTTATTCAAGCATTAAGTGTAGTCGATGTTGTTATTCAATTTGCTGACGAGTATGACACTGATAACAGTGCCATTCAGTTTATAGAAGACACCTTAAAAAATTATCCAGAACATGAAGTGATATTTGCCAACGGTGGCGATAGAACTGACAGCAATATTCCTGAAATGGGTATAGAAGATCTAAGACTAAGTTTTAAATTTGGAGTAGGCGGAAATGATAAACAGAATTCATCATCGTGGATTTTAGAAGAATGGAAATCTCCGAAAACTATTAGACCGTGGGGTTGGTATAGAGTACTTGACGACAACCCAGGATACAAAGTTAAAGAACTTGTAATCGAACCAGGCAAAAGTCTAAGTAACCAACGACACTTTAAAAGAGCAGAGCACTGGTATGTACTTAAAGGTATGATCAAACTTGATACAGAGTGGAATGGATTACACGATACTAAACATATTAAAGAAAATGATTGGGGATACACTATAGGCCGAGAAGTGTGGCATCAAGCAAGTAACCCAACCAATGAATTAGCACACATATTAGAAGTACAATATGGCGACGAGTGTATTGAAGAAGACATAGAGAGAAAACAATGATTCCAATTTTTATAGGTTATGATCCAAGGGAAGCAATAGCATATCACACATGTGTTAACAGCATTATTAGACATGCATCTAAACCCGTTCAAATTATGCCACTTGCTTTGAATTTATTTGATGATTATAAAGAAGAACACACTGACGGATCAAATCATTTTATTTACAGTCGTTTCCTTGTTCCGCATTTAATGGGACACACTGGTCATGCTATATACATCGATGGCGATATGATAATTCGTGATGATATAAACAAGTTGTGGGAGTTAAGGGATCACATCAAAGATGTACAAGTTGTAAAACATGATTACAAAACTAAAATGACTGAAAAATATCTAGGTAGCAAAAATGAGGATTATCCTAGAAAGAACTGGTCAAGTGTTATTCTTTGGAACTGTGCTAATCATCCTAATAAAAAGTTGACTCCTGAATACATTCAAAATTCTTCCGGAGCACATCTACATAGATTTGAGTGGATTGATGATGATCGAATTGGAGAGTTGCCAAAAGAATGGAATTGGTTACCTGACGAATATGGCGAAAACTTGGATGCTAAACTATTACATTATACACTAGGAACTCCTAGTTTCCACGAGTTTGCTGATACACCAATGGGATATGAATGGCATCGAGAGCGTATTTTAACTGAATACTGCGAACAGCACGGTTTATGATATTTTTAAGTAAAGGTAATGAAGATCCGTATATAAATGCATTTGCTGTAGGGTGTAAAGCATCTACAGTTAATTCTGATGAGTTTGTGTATGAAGATTCTAATGATCCTATTGTTCTTAGAGGAATATTAAAAAAGAAAATTATTCACAAGTGCTGGAAAGATTCTAGAACTTTTTATTACATGGATACAGGGTATTTTGGAAACGAAATTACTTCGTTAAATCCTCATGGGTGGAAATACTGGCATCGTATTGTTAAAAATGATTTACAACATAATGATATTATTGATAGGCCAGATGACCGTTTAAAAAATTTTAATAAAAATTTTAAACCCTGGAAAAAGAATGGACGTAAAATTTTAATTGCCGCTCCCGATGAAAAACCTATGAAGTTTTATGGAATTGAATTTGATCAATGGTTGGAAGAAACTGTGAATACTATAAAAAAATATACTGATAGACCTATTGAGATTAGACAACGAAATAAAAGTAGAATTAATAGAGTAAAAGAAAATACACTGCAAGAAGCATTAGACGATGATGTTTTTGCATTAGTCACATTTAACAGTTTAGCAGCTGTCGAATCTACATTTCACGGCATTCCTGCATTTACATTAAGTCCAACGCATGCTGCAAGTCCAGTAAGTTTACAAGATTTATCAAAAATAGAGTCACCGTTTTACCCAGATCAAGATCTATTATACAGCTGGGCACGACATTTGTCATATGGTCAGTTTCATATCAGTGAAATTCGATCAGGAAAAGCCATGGAAATGTTACAATCTTTATGAAAGAAGAAAAATTATCATTAGAAGAAACATTAGTTACTGGATCGGCAAATGCTTGTACAACAGATTCGGGCGACAAATCAAAACCTTTAGTTGTTAGAGGTGTAATTAAAAAACATCATGTCGAACAGTGTATTAAAGATCATAGAGATTTTTATTATATAGATACGGGATATTTTGGTAATTTTCCTAGCTCGAGTAATCCAAGTGGAAAAAAAATATATCATAGAGTTGTAAAAAATGAAAATCAACATTCAAAGATAAAAAATTATCCAGCCGACAGGTGGAAAAAAATTATTAATGATAATCCAAAACTTAAATGGACAGGGTGGAAAAATTACGATAAAAAAATTTTACTAGTGATGCCAAATCCTAAAGCATGTAGATACTACAATTTTGACTATGATACTTGGGTCGATCAAACAAAAAAAGATATTGCAAAATATTCAGACCTACCAGTAGAAGTACGAATAAAAGGATCAAGATCAGCTCGAAATCACAAATATTCGATATACGATGCGTTCGATAGCGGGGTCTATGCTACTGTAGCATTTAATAGTATTGCTGCTTTAGAAAGTGTATTATACGGAATACCTACGTTTGTAAGTGTTCCGTGTGCTGCTACTCCGCTTGCTTCGACTGATCTTTCTCAATTATCAAGTCCTTTTAAGCCGGACATAGATTTAATATATAAACATGCATGTACGCTTGCATACGGACAATTTACTTTAGAAGAAATAAAAAATGGAACAGCATGGAAAATAAGTCAAACCAACTAGCACTTTTAATTAACAACAAAGAAATTGCTCATTTTCTTTTAGATCATATCGATTATAAACAAGAGTTAAAAAAACAAGGTATAACTTTTAATCCTCATCATACTGAACAGTTTCTTAAAACTCTAAACAATAAAATGTTGGAAAGAAAAAATAGACAACGATTAAAAGAAAAAATAGAAAAAAATTTAAGGACAGATCTTAAAAATTATAAAACTATTGTTAAAATGTCATTGGAACAACTAAAAGAAAAACATTATAATGCAGTTCATACAAAAATAGAGCACGTTATCGATACATTGGGAATTGATAATATATTTAAAAAATATAAAGAAAGTGATTTTAAACATTTTGTTAAAAGTACAGGATTAAACTTAGATCATAATGCATATTTTGTAAGAAGGAAAGATTTTAATTCATATAAAAATGACTGTTTAATAAGAAATACTGTAGGAAACGAAGATTTATTAGTAACCAAAGTTGACAACAATTATCCTTTTTGGTTTATTGATAGCGGATATACAAATTTTCTTGAACCCAGTAAAAAATGGCATCGTATGGTCCGTAATCACTTACATTATGGTAACTATTTTGACGCACCTGTTGATAGACTAGGTAATTTTAAAGAGTTTCCGAAAAATTGGAGAACAGCTGGAGATAAAATATTAATTTTAGAACCGGGACCATTTGCGGCTGGCATTTTTCATGTAGATTTGAAAACATGGAAATACGATGTTGAAAAAGAATTAAAACAATATACTGATAAAAAAATTATATTTAGAGAAAAGGCTCCTAAAACAGAACGAGATCCATTATATAAACATTTACTTGACGAGGATTATTACTGTGTTATTAGTATTAACTCTAATGCTGCAACCGAAGCAATATGGGCTGGAATTCCAGCGATTACATTAGATAGACATATTACTAATCCTGTTACAGTAAATAAACTTTCAGATGTTAATAATTTATATCGAGGAAATTTAGGAGATTGGCTGTGCATGTTAAGTTATAGTCAGTTTACTAAAGAAGAGTTAATGAACGGTACAGCACATAGGTTTGTAAAAAAGTATAATGTCTAATTTAACTGCGGTTGCATATTATGGCGGAATCCCTACTAGAAATAATAATCCTGAAAAACCGCTCATTCTAGATAATTTTTTGGAAGGCGTTCGTGTGTCTGGAGATAATGCTGTTGCTCACCAGGGAATGAATGTAATACCGTGCGATGTTGCACTTATACAAGGGTTTGTCCATGAGCATGGTAAATCTGCACCGCATTTAATGTTGAGAAAAGCTGCTGTTGACTTACAAAAAAATAGCAAAAAAAGATCATTAATTGTAGATAGTAATTTGTTTTTATATGCAGATCCCGGCAATGCCAAAAGATATTTACGATATAGTTTTGACGGAGTTTTTCCGACTACGGGTTTTTATTTTGATAAAGATGTTATCCCAGATAGATGGCAACAGATAAGTCAGGATCTTAATATTTCATTAAAGCCATGGAGGACCGAAGGCAATCATATTTTAATATGTTTACAAAGAAATGGCGGTTGGAGTATGCGAGGGTTACATGTACAACAATGGTTAGATAATACAATCAATCAAATTAGAACCTATTCTAGAAAGCGTCCTATAATTGTACGTCCGCATCCGGGCGATAAAAAGACTAGATCTTATTTAAGAATCAATCACAAAAATGTTTATATCAGCACTAAGCCTGATATTCGAGAAGATCTTAGAGGAGCCTGGGCAACTGTTGTTTATAATAGTAGTCCAAGTGTTGCTAGCGTTATAGAAGGTGTTCCTGCTTTTTTAACAGATCCGCACCCAGAATACAGTCAGTCACACGCTGTTGCAAATACAGATTTATCAAAGATAGAAAATCCATTACTACCTGAAAGACAAGAGTGGATTGAAAAATTATCAATGTGTCATTGGAATTTTAGAGAACTAAGATCGGGAGAAGCTTGGCAATTTTTTAAACAATATGTTTAACGAAATTGTTGCCAGTAAGGTTCTGTCCTAGGAACTTTAAGATCATCTCTTTTACTCATCCCTAGACTTTTTCTACCTCCTTTAAGATGATCTAACCATGCTCCCCATTCGCTATTTATAAGCGGATGCCCTTCGCCTGTGCTCATGCCAGGTCTGGGTCTAATGTCATACAAACTAGCCGCCCAGTCATGTTGTTTAAGATCGGGTATATTTTTTCTAACACCGTCGAACACAAAACTATCATGCCATTCAGCCATTTTAAAAATACCATTCTCAGCATCATCGTACACATGCTGAAATTCTTTTAGGAATAGTTGTGTATTAGGAGAAGTTAAATTCATGGCGTACAACCCGCACTCACTGTATTTGCCTTTGCGTCCTAGATAACATAACTCTTGTTTTCCAGGCAACATACGATTTAGGTCTTTCATAGTAATTGGGCTGTGACAGATTGTATCAGCATCCATCCAGAATAACCATTCTGTATCGCATTTTTTAGCACAATCAAATATAGCATATACCTTGTGAGCAAATCTTACAGCGTCCCACTTAAACCCTTTTCCAGAATCTTTGCGTTTATTTCTAATTGGGTCTTTACTTACGTCGCCATTTGCTTTAGGAACACCTCGCCATTTGTTTTTAAATTCAGTAAGTTCTTGTACTGAATCTAAATCAGTTAAAACTATTCTCGAATGGTCGGGTACTTGAGGATTACATTTTTCCGGGTATACATACAGTTTAACTTCCTCAGGCCAATTGTCAATAAATGTATTAATCATACGCTGACCGTATTGTTTTAAACCTGCTTCATGAAATGTTGTTACTACTGATATTGTCATATTGATGGTTTCCAGAAATGATAGGTGTATTCTTTTGATACACGTTTGTACTTGTAATTTAATAAAGGTTTTATTTTTTCTCTATCTAACATATCGCTATTCCATATAACTAATGTTGCCTTAGATTTTGTTAATAATGGCAAATAATTAGATATTAAAGAATTATATTTTTCTTGAATAAAAAATGTTGAAATAGTAGGCAATGCATCTAAACTGCTTTTAAAATTTCTATAAACTAGGTTCCTTGCTTTAATACTGGGATGATTATCTGCTATAACAAACACAGTATTAAATGTGCTTAAAAGATCGTCGAGAGGAACAAAATCCTCTCCTACAACAAGAGCTGTATCGAAATTTAATCCTGCTTTACTCAATCTCTTTATAAACTTTGACATGATAAATTAAATAGTATGATATTTATAAGGTAGGTATGAAGTTTAGATTATATCGTGAGTACGGTGCATTGAATAGCAAACCAGTGTTCGATGCGTTTGAACACAGTGTTAAACTGCTTGGGCATACTACGACCATGAATAACGATAGTGATGTCGATGTCATCTGGAGTGTGCTATTCTATGGACGTATGGCAAACAATAAATATGTTTGGGATAAAGCACAGCAACACAAAAGGCCTGTAATAGTTTTAGAAGTTGGCGGTGTCAAACGAGGTACAACATGGAAGGTGGGTGTTAATGGGATTAATAGAGATGCTTTTTTCGGTGATGCTGGGAATGATAGTGGGCGTAGCAATCTATTTAATCTTAAACTGAAACCCTGGCGTACAGACGGCGAGCATATTTTATTGTGCGGGCAACACGATCGTAGTTTACAATGGGACATGTTACCTAGTATGGCTAAGTGGGTAAGAGAAACCATAGAGCACATACGACATTATACAAATCGACCTATTATATTCCGTCCCCATCCTAGATGCCCAGTCCCTCAGATAGAGCATATGTTTAAAGATGTCAGTAGACAGACTCCACGACAAACACCTGGAACTTACGATGATTACGATATGGTTTTTGACAATATATACTGCACAGTAAGTTGGACAAGCAACCCAGGAATACATAGTGTATTACATGGAGTTCCAAGCTATACAAGCCCTAGTAGTTTAGCCTATGATGTAAGTATTAAGAGCTTAGCCAACCTAGAAGATCCACCTCTTCACGACAGACAACAGTGGCTTAATGACTATGCTTGGACAGAATACACAGTTGAAGAAATTGCACAAGGCCTTCCATTACAAAGATTACTACCGCACTTAACCAAATAATCTCTTGATCTTTTTTGTATTTGTAGTATAATAATACTATGTACATTGAAGACGTTTATGAAGAATTTTACACCGTTGCGATGATCATGCGCATGCCTATCCAGCGTAGCGATCAGAGTGCTATGAAAAATTTCTATAACTTATGTTCAGCAAAAAGTCAACTCACAGAAAAACAAGCCAACTTTATTTTACGATTATTAAACAAATACAAAGAAGCCAGCAAGTCCCTAGACTATGACTATGAAGAACATCTACAGGATCCACAGTGGAAACAACCGTTTAGAGTAATTGATGAATCTAGAAAGGTATTCATTGAGAAAGACTCAGACGGAGTGCTTTGGGTTTGTTTGAAGTTTCCATTTCAATTAATTAAAAACTTTGAAGAAGAAGTTGGCAATGACACAGATCCTTTTAATGATTATACAGTCTGGGATAAGGACCGTAGACTAAAGATGATTCCATTATACAAATGCAATATTGTTAAAATAGACGAGTTTGTAAAAAAACATGGATTTGAAATTGAACCACAATTTAATTATGTAGTTAGTACAGTAGAAGAAATTTGGCAGAACAGCGACTCGCTAATTCCTCAAAGTATAATAGAAAGAGATAAAGTGGTTCTAAAAAATGCAAACAGCAGTGCTGAAGAGTATTTCGCTAAAACTAGCACAAGCGATATATCGAATGACCTAATGCTGGCAAAGAGCATGGGCTATTGTTTTAGTGGAGTAGTCACCAGCAAAATATCGAAAATTGCCAGCCATGAACAAACAACATTTTGGGTCGATACTTTGAAGTCGTTTGTAGATATAGCAGAACAAGTACCAGGCAAAGTTGCTATCTTAATGGATCGCACCGAAGATCACAAGTTGTGGATCAGTAATTTTGTAAAAGAATTGCGAACATTTACAGGCGATACGGATTGTGCAAAAGTATGTTTTAGAGAATCAAATAAAACCAATCCAGAATTTAACACATGGCTTGCTGAAGAAAATCTAACAGGCGATTTACACGATGCCAAATATTTAATTTTTAAAAATAAATTACCTAAATGGTTGTTTAAAGATCCAAATGATATTAAAATAGTAGCAACTAATAATGTATTTCCAACGAACATTGCAGTGGTTCGACATTGGTTAGAATCGCATCCGTGTGTGATTTACATTAGCGAATACAAACCAGTTTTTGGTAAAAAGGATAATTCACTTGTCAACTTGTAAGTTAATAATTCAAGATGAAGTTAATATTAAAGTAGAGGGTCTTGCCGTAGAAACTCGTCGCAAGATTGTTAATAAACTAAAATACGAACTGCCTTATGCTCGTCACATGCCTGCATTCAAACTAGGACGCTGGGATGGCACTGTTTCGTTCTTTGGCATTGGCGGTACTGGGTACCTAGCACACCTAGATGTTGTTCTTCCTATTATAGAAAACGATGGATACTATATCGAAGTTGAAGATCGTAGAGAACACGCAGAATTAAGTTTTGATCTTATTGATGAAAACTATTGGAAAGACCAAGGCATATGTTGGCCTGAAGGACATCCAGACGCAGGCAATCCTGTGATACTGCGTGACTATCAATACGATGTTATTAACAAGTTTTTAGAAAATCCACAGAGCTTACAGGAAGTAGCCACAGGCGCTGGCAAGACAATCACCACAGCAACACTCAGTCGTGTGTGTGAGAAGTATGGACGCACAATGGTTATTGTACCTAACAAGAGCCTTGTAGTACAGACTGAAGAAGACTATAGAAACTGTGGGCTTGATGTTGGTGTGTATTTCGGCGATAGAAAGGAATTAAACAAGACGCATACAATATGCACTTGGCAAAGTCTCAATATTTTAGATAAAAAGAAATACGACGAAGATGCATTATCACTTGCAGAATTCACAGAAGGTGTAGTGGCTATTATTGTAGACGAAGTTCACCAAGCCAAAGCAGATGTTCTCAAAAAACTGCTTACACAAAACTTCCGTAATGCTCCTATCCGCTGGGGACTAACGGGCACAGTGCCCAAGGAAGAATATCAATTCCAAGGCATCCTTGCCAGTATCGGTCCTGTAATTAATCAAGTGTCAGCACATGACCTACAACAAAAAGATGTACTTGCTAAACTTGATATCCAAATCTTACAAACAAAAGATGTAGAAGAGTTTCGCAACTTCCAAGAAGAGTATGCTTGGTTAGTGGGCGATAAAAAGCGTGTGTCTTGGCTGGCAAATAAGATCAAAGATATTTCTCAAACAGGGAATACACTGGTACTGGTTAACAGAGTTAGTACTGGCAATGACCTCATAGAAATCTTAGACGATGCTGTATTTGTCAGCGGAGCAATGAAGTTAGATGACAGGAAAGATGAATATGACGAAATCAAAACCTCAGACAACAAAATCATTGTTGCAACATACGGTGTGGCAGCCGTTGGTATTAACATTCCGAGGATATTTAATCTTGTTCTTATTGAGCCAGGCAAGTCGTTTGTTAGGGTAATTCAAAGTATTGGACGAGGAATTCGTAAGGCTCAAGACAAAGATTTTGTACAAATTTGGGATATTACAAGCACATGCAAGTATGCTAAAAGGCATTTAGCAGAGCGTAAAAAATATTATAAGGATGCAAAGTATCCATTCACGGTCACAAAGGTTGATGTATGACAAAAATTTTAACACACGAAAACAAGTCGTTTGATTTGAACGATCTACCAGAAGAACTAGAAGACGATGTGAGATTTTCAGTTTTAGATAATTCTAATCCACAAGATCCAGATTTCTTCTTTATACCATTAGTATTCTTAGAAAGCTTCAACAGTCCTGCTATTGAGTTGAGTATAGGCGGAGCAACGGTAATGATGCCCTTAGATTGGTGCATGCTAGTAGGAGAACGAGAGTGCGGATTAGATCCAGAAGTACTTCCACTGACCAGTATTAATGAGCGAGGATTTGAAACATTAATCTTTAATCCTATTAATGGATTTCGATTTGAATACGCTCCGGTAGAGATTGTCAATATCTATCAAGATGTTAAATGGTATTTTCCTAAAATGAAAAACGGACAGTTACTAAGTGTTCCGTTAACAGACGACAATCAACCGTTCTGTGCATTCTTTGTTAAAGAGATTTCTAGACAAAGTGAAGTTTTACAGCTAAGTAAATTAGCTTAGGAGGTAAAATGACGTTAAAAGCAGGTAAAGTATGGGGACAGACTGAATTAATACATGCTAACGGTGTGCTAGAATTCCATAGAATCGAATTTAAAGCAAATGCAAAATGTTCAGAACACAAACATGAATTTAAATGGAATGGCTTCTTTGTAGAGTCTGGAAAGATGTTGGTGCGTGTATGGCAAGATGATCAAGATGGTCTTGTAGACGAAACTATTTTAGAAGCTGGAGATTTTATGCAGGTTAAACCAGGAAAGTTTCACCAGTTCGAAGGCATCGAAGACGGCGTAGCATTTGAATTATATTGGGCAGAATTTGATCATAATGACATTGTAAGAAGATCTGTAGGGTCAAAGTTGTCAAATAAATAATCATGATCAAAAATATTATTCAGCATAAAAATGTAAAAATAATCGATCCTGTAAATTTATACGGGTGTGAATTATTAGATGATGTATTTGTAGGTCCTTTTGTAGAAATTCAATCTGATGTTGTAATTGGCTGTAGAACTAGGATACAAAGCCATTCATTTATTTGTTCTAAAGTGATTATAGGTCATGATTGTTTTATCGGACATGGGGTTATGTTCACAAACGACAAATTCATAGATAGACAATTATCAAAAGATTTCTTACCTACTAAAATAGGTAACAAAGTATATATTGGTAGTAATTCTACTATACTTCCAATAAGTATATGTGACGATGTAGTCATAGGTGCCGGAACAGTTGTAACAAAAGATATTACCGAACCCGGAACTTATATAGGAAACCCTGCAAGGAAATATAAATGATTTTATTAGTAGGATACGGATATTGGGGTAAAAATTTAGCAAGAAATTTTGGATATAATTTATCTGCTATTTGCGAGTCAAACAAAGAAAAAACTATTATTGCAAAAAAACTATATCCGCATGCAACTTTTTACTCTAATATAGATGAAGCATTACTTGACGAAGATATTAAAGCTGTTGCTATAGCAACAAAAGCAGATTCTCATTTTGAACTAGCAAAAAAATGTATCGAAGCTGGAAAAGATCTTTGGATTGAAAAACCTGTATGCGAAACACTACAAGAAGCTCGAGATCTATGTAACCTAGCAATCGAACACGACAAGATCGTATTTATTGATCATACATTTTGTTACACTCCAGCTGTGAATAAAATGAAATCTTTAGATATTGGTAAGCCATTATATTATGACAGCACAAGAATTAGTTTAGGATTGTTTCAGCCCGATGTTGATGTTGTGTTAGATCTTGCAATACACGATGTTAGTATTATTAATTATCTATATCCTAACTTAGAGTTAGAAGAAAGAACAATCACTAAAAATGCACATATTAACGACACAGCAAATCAAGCAATTATAAATTTAAAATTTACTAATGGATTTACCGCAAATATTAATGTAAATTGGGTAAGTCCGGTTAAAAAACGTCAAATTATTTTAGCAGGAAATCAAAGCAGTGTTGTATATGACGATATCGACAATGATAAACTTAAAATTTATCATACAGGCGTAGTTGATAAAGATTATAATGCTAATAAACTCGGAGACATGATATCACCGAAGATTGAAACCACAGAAGCATTATCAGAAGGAACAAAACATTTTATCGAATGTTGTGATACCAGAAATCGACCAATAACAGATATTGTTAATAGTATAAAAATAATGGAATGGATTTTATGATACCTTTTTATAGTTTTAAAGAAATACATCGATCGATAGAAGATGATCTTATCGACTCTGCGTCTAAAATAATCAAAAGTGGAAACTATGTATTTGGAACAGAAAAATTTGAAGAAGAATTTGCTGACTATGTGGGTGCAAAATATTGCGTTGCAGTTTCTAGTGGAACTTCGGCTTTACATCTTTCGTTGTTAGCACTAGGCGTTAAACCAGGCGATGAAGTTATTACAGTTAGTCATACTTTTAGAGCGACTGTTGCTGCTATAGAATATTGTGGAGCAATTCCTGTTTATGTCGATATAGATCCTGATACATTTACTATGGATCCAAATAAAATTTTACAAAAAATTAATAATAAAACTAAATGTATTTTGCCAGTTCATATTTACGGAAATTTTGCAAATATTTTAAAAATTAAAAAAATCGCCGATGAACACAATATCCCTGTACTAGAAGATTGTAGTCAGGCACACGGCACTACTTATAACAAAAAACATGTTGGAACTTTTGGAAGTTTAGGAACCTTTAGTTTTTATCCCGGAAAAAGTCTCGGAGCATTGGGAGATGCTGGATGTGTAGTTACTGACGATTTTGATTTAGCAAAGAAAATTTCAAAATCGAGATCATGGTGCGATGATGAAATTGGTTTTAATTATAGAATGGCAAATATTCAATCAGAACTTTTAAGAATTAAATTAAGAAATTTTAATGAAATTTTAAACGAAAAACGAAAAATAGCAGAACAATATAATAAACATTTTAATTATGTTAAGACTGACAGTAATGTAAATCATAGCTACCATATATATCCGATCTTATCTAATAATCGAGACAATGTAATTGCGGATCTTAAACCTAAAGTTGATTTAAAAGTTCATTATCCAATTCCAGTTCATCGTTTGTCGGCTTATCAAAATTCTTACTATCTTCCAAATACTGATAAAATAGCATTTCATGAAATTAGTTTACCGATATACCCTGGAGTAGATTTTATTAAAGTTATAGAGGCATTAGATGATTATTCTAGCTCCCTTTTATAAAGATATCGAAAACGATAAAGAAGGGTCAGAAGTTTTAGAAATGTCAAAAGTGTTTGATTATAAACAAAATTTATTCAATATGTATAACACATTTTTAAAACAAAATTCAAAACATAAATTTGAAATTTGTACAGACAATAAAACCTCCTTAAAGCATAAAAATATTTTTAGATCAAATATTGATTCTAAAAATCTAATGGAAAGTTTTTGTATATCAAATTTAGATTTTGTAAAAAGTAGGAATGAAAAACTAATTTTATGTGGATCAGATCATTTAATTAACGGTAATCTTAATTCATTATTCGAAGATGATTTTGATATAGGCCTTGCAGTAGCTACAAAACCTTTAAGAATTAATAACACCATTGTATTAGTAAACGATACAAATCGAAAAAAAGTTATATCTTTTTTTGAACAACGATTGTCTGCATATTACAATTTATCAGCAGAAGAAAAACTTTGGTTTGGGGATCAGTTAAGTTATCAAAAGATTTTAGAAAGTTATAATATATTTGATCCCTCTGGTGATAATCCTCCACTAGGCATTTATAATATCGAAGGTTTAAAAATTAAGTTATTTGCATATGGATCTTCTTATGTTGCTGCATTAAAAAAATCTCTTTATCCTGTTCCTAATAATCCTGTTATCATAGATTTTAAAGGTCCTAAAAGGAAAAAAAGAGCACCAGAAATATATAGGTATTTAATGAATGACGTATAACGTATTAACTAGTTTTAATCAAAAATATTGGGATGAGATAGCAAAAACAACTGTTTCTGAGCTTGATTCAAATTGGATTAAGAACCATAAAATATTTTTGTATCATGAACTCGATAATATTCCAAAAATAAATTTTAGTAATCGAGTAACTTGGGTTGATTTATATAATACATGTCCTGAACTTCCTAAGTTTGGTGCTAAATGGAAAGATCATCCTAAAGCGAACGGAGCCAAAAACTTTAGAACCGATGCTATTAAATTTGTTCATAAAACTTTTGCGATTTGGCATCGTGCAAAGTTACAAAAAGAAGGTTGGTTAATTTGGTTAGATGTTGATGCGTTAGTATATAAACAAATTGACGACATTTTTCTTAAAACAGTTTGCCCTGATAATTATATGATTTCATTTATGGGGAGGCCTGGAAAATATTCAGAATGCGGCTGGATCGGATTCAATATGAGTCATCCTAAGACTTTAGATTTTATCAATGAATGGGAAGATCTTTATCTTTCGGGAGATTTTATCAATCTGCCAGAAACACACGATTCGTGGACATTTGATTGGATACGAAAGAAATGGAACTTGCCTGAGTTATTTTTTAATGTTAACAGTGAAGCAAAAACTAATAAACACCCTTTTGCACAATCTCTAATTGGAACTAATATAGTTCACGCAAAAGGATCTGATAAAGAATTTTTAATTAATAGATTTCAAAATAGACTATATTAAATAATTTATTCTTTAACTAAAATATGATCATATCCTCTTGAGCATGTTGCTTTTACTTTATATCCTAATTCGGTTGTTACAAAATCTAAAGTATCTGTTTCAAAATACACTTCTAAATTTATTACAGGCCAGTAAGTGGTAATTGTTTTCATGGCTCCATTAATAATTGCTTGTTCGTAACCATCGGTGTCAATTTTGATATAGTCAACATCTTTAAAATCAAATTGATCAATGTAAAACCATCCTCGATTGCCACCTTTTCCTTTAATTGCATCGTTGTTACGGATTCTTTCTGCTGGTTCATTTGAATCTCCTAGAGGAACTCCGAAGTGTGTAACTCGAGCGGTGTCTACATTTTTAGGAAAAAATTTTCTAGTTCTTGGATCGAATGCATAAATGTCTTTAAAATCTCTAATCAAATATCTAGTATACTCGCCATCTCTACATCCGATATCAATTGCTGTGCGGAAAGATTTTATAAATGGTTTACTTATATAGTAAGCATCTTTACAATGATGATTATCTACAGTAACTAATCCTTTTTTTAAATGGAATCTATCAATGGGTTCATTACTAGGGTTATATTCGGTTGGATTAAATTTTGTTGGTTCAGTAGGCCAGTTCATAATTTTCCTTATTTACTTGGTATCATAATAGCTTCAGAAGACTTAGCTTTTTTTCCCGGTATAATACTATAACCAATAGTATTTAACAATTCTATAACTTTTTGATTTTCTCTTCGTTTATTTTCAAATTCTATAACCGGTTTAAACTTTTGTATTGTCTCTAATGCTCCTTGTATAACCATCATTTCTGCTTGTTCAACATCGATTTTAAGAAAATCTAAACAATCTAAGTTTAATTCATCTATAGTAATTGATTGAACTTGAATATAATCTTTTTCATTAAATGCATCTTGTCTTTCTTTACTAATCGAAGCCCAGCCAGACGATACCATTGTTCCAGATTGTTTAGGTATTGCTACATCTACAGTACCAGCGGCATTCGAAACTGCAAAATTATGTGCTTCTGTATTATTAGTAAATGTCTGCAAGTTGTAAGATAGACATTCAAAAGTATCTGGAACACACTCGAATGCAATTACTTTATTAAACTTTTTAGACATCGGTACAGAAATTAATCCTACATTTGCTCCGACATCGACCATTATGTCAAATTTTTCAACATATTCTAAAGCTTTATTAATATGCGAAAGACCGGTATATACACTCTCACTGTTTTCATCAATAGCACACAGTCTCGATTCATATTCTGGAAACTTCCACCCATTTACAAATTTATAATTCATATTATTTTCCTATTTGATACTGTTCTAACATTTCTACAACTACGGTTTCTTTTGAAAATTCATCAGGACTAAATTGACTCCATGCAATATGTTCTAACCAATAATCTCTATTTGGCAACTCTGGATCTTTTATTTTTTCTATAGATGTGCCCATAAGTAAACTTACTGCAGAAAAGTCAACAGTATATGCAGGAACTCCTAGCATCACGGCTTCAACACATGCCATTGTTCTTTCGCCTATTACAGCATGACTATTATTTAAATCTTCTAAAAAAGTAGGCCATCTCTGTGGATTTTTACCCCCGGCCTTTCTTCTCCATTTTATAGGTCCATCCCATATTCCTTCTAATTTTTCTAATATAGAGTGTTTCCATTCTGATAATGTTTTACCAGTTCTTTCAAAAATTGTTTGTTGTTGAGGTTCAATAATTAATAATTGATCTCCTCTATTTTCTCTCCAAGGCAGAATCTTAGGATCTAATGTTGCTAGTCTAGAAAACGGAACTATGTCCATGTTAAGGTTATGACTGCCCATATAAGTAATTCTTCTAGTATTTCTTCTTGGATTGTTTATCCCCCAGTAACCATAATCAATTTCAATATGTTGATTACCACGATCGATCCAATCTTTGTAAGGTGACCGCCAAGGGGGATAGTGTACAGATATTAAAATGTAATCATTGGGGATGTCTTTAATACTATTAAATGTGGTAGCTCCGGCTTTAATAAACGGTTGTAAAATCCAGTTAGAACTTTTGTTTTCAATTACTTCGTGACAAATTGCATATTTTTTCATTACGTGTATTTAATACCATAAATATAGAATAGGATTATTCATGATATCAAAAACTCTTAAACAAATATATACAGACATTCATAATAATACGCCTTTCGGTAAGAGAGGAAAAATACCTAGTTATCTAAAAGACTTTATTAAAGAAAAAAATCCAACGAGTATATTAGACTTTGGGTGCGGAAAAGGAAATTTAGTTGCTACTCTAAAAGAAAAATATCCGGATAAACAGATTTACGGATACGATCCTGCTAATACAGAATTTGACAAGGAAGTGCCTTGTGTAGACATGATTGTGAGCACTGATGTACTAGAACATGTAGAGCCAGAGCATATTGAAGATACAATAGAGATGCTATCATTGAAAGCTAAGTTTCACTATCATCTTATCAGTTGTGCTCCTGCTAAACTCATATTACCCGATGGTAGAAACGCACACCTAATACAAGAAGGTCCTGACTGGTGGAGACCTCGATTTGAAAAACTTGGCTACGAGATCCTTTTCGAAGAATACACAGAGTTTACTAAATTTTCTAAACAATTAAAAAAAGAATTGCCCGTTAAACATTATTATGTTACTATGGAAGTATGACAAAACTTATTCCCGGAGAACCACTGATATACGAACGAAACAACGGTGTTGTGTATGCTCGCTATCGTGATCCACCACACAATACTATTCCACGATGGATAGTAGGCGGCGATCCGAGCGGTGTTGCTAGAGCACAAGGATATTATTTAACACCTGGTGAATGGCGTGAGTTGTGTGAGCTAGCAAAAGACAATGCTACTCTAAAAACACAACTTGACAAAACATTAATGATCTACTATACTATTAAAGATGAATATTGAAATTTTTGATAACATAATAGAACAAGACATCGCTGATCAAATACTTGATATTTTCTTTGGAAAAAAAGTATTTTGGTGGTGGGATCCAAGCACATTGGGGTTTATTGATTTTGATTTAGATCACAAAAAATTTTATGAGACACCTCAATTTGTGCATCCAGTTGTTGACGAAAACAAATTCGATTCTCCGTATTCGGATTTATTACTATATGTTTCAAATAAAATTTTCAACAATAAAGGTATAAAAGTTTTATATTATAAAAGGGTAAAAGTAAATCTGTTACTTAGTAGGGAAGATGCTACTGAAAAAAGTCATCCTCCTCATGTAGATGACATCGGTAAAAACTGTTTTTCGATAGTATATTACGTAGACGACAGCGACGGTCCTACAATTTTTTACGATAACAATCAAAATATTATAAAGACAGTAGAACCTAAAAAAAATAGAGCAGTATTTTTTCCATCAAATTTATTACATTCTAGTTCATGTCCTAAACAATACAATAGAAGATTAGTAGTAAATTATGTTGTATCGACAGATCAAACACACACCTAACAAAAATTTTAGTAAACTGTTGATAATATAGTATTTGATAAAAGATAAAGGAACACAATGAAAGATTATATTTTTACAAGCGAATCAGTAAGTCGAGGGCATCCTGACAAAGTAGCAGACCAGATTTCAGATGCAATCTTAGATGCGGCATTGCAAGCAGGCAATGATACTACTAGAGTAGCATGCGAAACTCTTGTAACTACAAACTATGTTTGCCTAGCAGGCGAAGTAAAAAACTTTAATTTAACTACTGACGAAGTAGAAAACATTGTACGCAATACTGTAAAAAATATCGGATACGAACAGAATGGATTTCATTGGAATAAATTGACAGTACACAATCATTTACACAAGCAAAGTGGTGACATTGGTTTAGGTACAGACAACTTTGGAGCAGGCGACCAAGGTTTAATGTTTGGGTATGCATGCAACGATACCCCTAGCTATATGCCAGCACCTATCCATTACAGTCACGAAATACTTAAAAATTTAGATAACAAGCGTTTATCTAATTTAGATACACTAGGTCCAGATGCCAAGTCACAGGTATCGATTGAATATATCAACGGAAAACCTAGTGTAGCTACAGCCGTGGTTGTAAGCACACAGCATGCCGAAGGTAAAAAATTAGAAGCACTCGGTCTAGCTAATCTTGCAATTATCGAAGAGCTTGGAGTATTGTATCAGGATGGTGTTACTAAATTGTATCTTAACCCAACAGGTAATTTTGTCGTAGGCGGACCAGACGGCGATGCAGGTGTTACCGGTCGTAAGATTATTGTAGACACATATGGCGGATATGCTCCACATGGCGGTGGTGCGTTTAGTGGAAAAGATCCTACTAAAGTAGATCGAAGTGCGGCATACATGTCTCGTTGGTTAGCTAAAAATGCTGTAGCAAAGGGATGGGCAGATTGGTGTACAGTGCAATTGTCATATGCTATTGGTGTAAAAGAACCTATGGCAGTCTATGTCGATTGCAACGATGAAGCAGACAAGCAAGCAATTGTTAATTGGATTAACACAATTGACTTGACACCATATGGTATTATAAAAAGGTTTGACATGTTTAACTTTACCAAGTATAGTAATGAGTGTGTATACGGACACTTTGGAGATAAAGATGTTCCTTGGGAAAACCTAGATGGCTGATAAACTTCAACTTAAAGAAATACTTGCGGCTGTGGATATGGATGCAAAATATCTATGGGACGAATTGACAGAAGACCAACGAAAGAGTGTAGTATTTTTTACACTTAATCGATACATCAGTAATGTAAGTGGAAGTAGAGAAATGCAAGAGCACTTTGCTTTGCTTGCTAACGAACGGTTTAATAAAAACTTGTTTTTGTTTTTAAGCAAGCATCCAAAGTTATGTTGGCAGTTAGCATGCAGTTGTGCTCACGAAAGCAAGGATATTAAGTTTCATCCTTGGTTAAAACTCAAGAAAGAAAAAGACAAGAAAGCAGACTTCCTTGCAGAACTGTATCCAAATATGAAAAGGAGCGACATTGAAACCTTGTCAGCAATTACTACAGACAAAGAAATCAAAGAATACTGCAAAGGACTCGGTTGGGATAAAAAAGCGATCGATGGAATTAAAATTTAAATGTGAGTATTGCGGAAAATATTTCGCAAAAGAAAAAACACTGATTGTGCATATATGCGAGAAGAAGCGTAGGCATCTTGCTAAGAATGAAAAGCATGTACAAACAGGACTGCTCACATATCAAAAGTTTTATGAGATAGCACAAAACGGAAAAAGCAAAAAGTCGTTTGAAGACTTTGCTAACAGTCCTTACTACACAGCCTTTGTTAAGTTTGGAAGTTTCGTTGTGAATACTGCTCCTATCTATCCTGAACGATTTGTAGATTGGGTAGTACGAAGCGGTGTTAAATTAGATCACTGGTGCCGAGATGAGCTGTATGATCAATACCTAATCGAACTTATTAAGAAAGAACCTGCAGACGGTGCTATACAACGATCCATTAGCACTATGATGGATTGGGCAGAGAATAATGATGCGGCTTGGGAACATTACTTTCAGTATGTTAATCTTAACAGAGCTACACACGATATTCGAGAAGGTAGAATAAGTCCTTGGATACTACTTAACACCAAGTCAGGCAAAGACATGCTACAGCGAATGAACGACGAACAATTAGAAATAATAGGGCGTGTAATTGATCCTCAGTATTGGATTAAAAGATTTAAAACTTATCCAGCAGATCACGAGTTGGTTAAAGATGTCGTAAAAGAGGCTAAAATTTTATGAGTGACGATAAACTAGATTGGGACGATGATAACAACGAAGGCCTCGCCGCAAACGAATCTTGGATTAGCAGAGCTGATTTAGAAATCTATGCTATGCCTATCACAGAAGACGATGGTACAGAAGCCGTGTATGTTCGATTTACAGGGTTTGATGACAGCGAAGAAGCAGATGAATATGCAAACTTTTTAGATGAAACACTACCTTTGCTGTTATTTGAGAGTACAACAATACAATGAAAATTTTAATTATGGGGATTCCGGGATCTGGAAAAACATGGCTTGCGGAACGATTACAAAAACATTTAGAGTGTGCTTGGTACAACGCCGATCGTGTTAGAGAAATGGCCAACGATTGGGATTTTACTCCAGAAGGCAGATTAAGACAAGCAAATAGAATGCGTACTATTGGTGATTTCGAAAAAGAAAATGGTAGAACTGTAATTTGTGATTTTGTGTGTCCGACAGAATATACAAGAGATCAGTTTGGAGCTGATGTTACTATATGGGTCGATACAATAAAACAAGGTCGTTTTGAAGATACAAATAATATTTTTGAAGAGCCAGAAAATCCTAGTTATAAGGTAATTAAACATTTAAATGATGATGAAATATTAAATTTTGCTAACCTCATTAAAGAAGAAAAACTATGACAGAAGTTTCTAAAGCAAGGCACTTAGTAAAAGCAGTTACCTGGCGTATAGTTGCAAGTATTACCACAGCGGCAATTGCATGGTTTTTTGGTTTGCCAATGGAAGCGGTCGGTGCAGTGTTTATTGCGGACTTGATTATTAAGTTTGTAATGTATTATGCTCATGAGCGTGTGTGGTACAAATATATTAAATATGGAGTTAGAAATGTTTGATTGGAAAAAACCTACAACACAGATGTTGGGGAGATGGCAGCCTTGGCATGATGGCCATACAGCATTGTTTAAAAAAGCATTTGCAGAAACTGGACAAGTATGTATTATGATTCGAGATGTGGGAGGTATCGTAGGCGAAGATGCCGGAGGCGGAAGAACAGCGGCACAAACAGATAACCCATTCGACTATGATACAGTTGTTGAAAATATTAAAGCAGGTTTAGCAGAACATGACTTTACCTGTGACAAAGATTATGTTATTATGAAAGTACCTAATATAGTTGATATTAGTTATGGTCGCGGTGTTGGTTACACGTTTACACAACACGATCTTGGTGAAGAGATGCATGACATAAGTGCTACAAAAATTAGAGCACAATTAAGAGCAGAAGGAAAATTATAATGATTCCTAGATTTCATTTAGCAATAGAAGGTGGAGATTTAGAAATAACAATACCTTTTTATGTAAATGTATTAGGGTGTAAAACAGATATGTGCGAAGAAGGCCTCTGGCAAGATATAGATTTTTGGGGACATGAACTAACACTTCACACTTCAGTACCTAGAACTACGTTATCTAATGATCGCCATGACGTTGATATGGGGGCTGTTATAGTTCCGCATTTTGGCGTGCATTTACCATTTGATGTTTATACAACTGTTAAAGAAACTGTAAAATCTACAGTAGGATTTGTTGATAAGCCATATACAAGATTTGCTGAGACAGACTATCAACAAGAAACTTTTTTTGTACATGATCCTAACTTCAATGTACTAGAAATAAAAAGCATGTCAAAAGATAACAGTTGCGGCTAAGAGCAGAAGGAAAACTTGATTAGATTTATACACATTAAAAAGAATGGTGGCACCAGTGTTTATAAGTTTCTAAGAAAACACGGTGTATCGTTTGCTCTTGGAGATACCAAAGATATATTTAAAATTTACAATCAACACATTCCAGCTTCAAGATATAAAGATGAGGACAGTTGGAAGTTCTGTGTTTCAAGAAATCCGTATAGCAGGGTAGTTAGTTTTTATAATTGGATGAAACAACTTCCTAAATATAAAAATATTACATTTGAGAAATTTGTTAAAGATTTTTACAATATTGGAAGAGCTAGTGGTGTTTGGAATTTACAAACAGATTATATGCTGGACAACTCTAACATTAACTTAATAGATAAAATTTTTAAATTTGAAACAATGTCTGAGGATATTCCAAAACATTTTAACATCGATGCTAAATTTCCGCACCTTAATCCTAGCACACCTGATGATTACAGAAAATATTATAATGACGAATTACAAGAAATAGTATATAATAAATTAAAATATGATTTTGAATATTTGGAATATAATAAATGCCTGATATAGATATAGACTTTGTCGACAGAGAACAAGCACTAGAACTGTTTAAACATACTAGAGCTAGTCGTCGTGAAGAGGATCGACTTGTGAAACACAACACAGGTGTGTACCTTCACGAAGTCCCAGTTGATGCTGTATCTAATCTATGTGCTGTGCCATATGATCAAGCAGACGAATATGGCTACTTTAAACTTGACTTCTTGAATGTAAGTATGTATAACGGTGTTCGCAGTGAAGAGCATCTTGTAGAACTTATGAACAAGGAGCCTCTATGGGATTTGTTAGAGCAGGAAGATTTTGTCAACCTATTGTTCCACATCAACGGACACGTCAGCATTTGCCAACAGATGAAACCAAAAAGCATAGAACATCTAGCGGCAGTACTAGCAGTAATTCGCCCAGCAAAGAGACACCTCATAGGAAGGACTTGGGAAGAAGTTCTCGAAGAAGTTTGGACTAAACCCGAACAAGGTTATTATTTTAAGAAGTCGCATGCTACGGCTTATGCGGTTGCTATTGTTGTACAGATGAATTTAATTTGTGAACAGATTAGCTAGGCTTCCTAACCAGCGTAATTGATTTTCTCTTTACTCTTTTTACTATAATGTCATTAAGACTTGTACATGGACCTAACAGTAGCTTTACATCTTTGGTGTTAAAGTTTCTTATTGCATATCTAAATTCACTTATGTCGGCACTTAGAAAAATGTTTATTGGTATCTGTCTGTTTGACTCCCACCACCAAATTTCACCTAGCTCAAGAAACTTAGATTTCTCATCTTCAGTTTTAAGTGTTTCATAAACATACATGCTGGTTATGCTAGCATCTTGGTTGATTATAATGCCAACATATTCTTTGTCTACATGGTTAATAACGCTGATAAATGGAAAGTTTTCTTGTAGATTTTCTGTTATTTTCATGGATAAATATGTAAAAGGTCCTAAATTGTATGCAACAAAGTTACGTGTATTTATATCGAAATCAAATTGATGTGTTTACAAATTCTACAACATCATGGACCCCTGAAAGGTATCGCAGAGTGTATAATAGAAATTTAAAAGTTTATCGTGGCGTTGACAACACCGTTGATT
>Ga0209953_1000184_pt1 | contig 24506 bp, 19 predicted proteins | sample SalPonred_H2O_MG_FD_185713 | JGI IMG/M metagenome (GOLD analysis project Ga0209953, IMG submission 185713) | Salt pond water microbial communities from South San Francisco under conditions of wetland restoration - Salt Pond MetaG... | ecosystem: Environmental > Aquatic > Non-marine Saline and...
CACGAACTGCGGCACCGGTCAAGAGTAGGGGAGGTGGCGTAGACCCTTGAGCTTCCTCACCAGGAGTCAGAAGCCCTCCCAGCGGACATCGGGGTTCGATTGGTGGCTCATATCGAAATGCACCATCGCCGCCGCCATCGAATCGAAGTCGACTGTGTGCCGCCATCTCAGTTCCTGGTAAGCGCGCCGGGAATCCCCGACCATCTTGTTGGTGTCGTTCGGACGATCACTGCCCGCACTCGTGACGTGTGCTCGCCAATCATCGATTTCGGCCGCTGCGAATGCTTTCGACACGAAGAAGGACAGCCGGTGGGAGATTCCTGTGGCCAGCACATAGTCAGCAGGGGTCGGTGCTTCCATCATCAACCGCATCGCCCGCACGTAATCCGGTGCCCAGCCCCAATCGCGGGCAACCTCGATATCACCGAGCTCCAGCATTTCGCGCTTGCCCACGGCAATTTCAGCGACCGCCTTGCTCACCTTGCGGGTCACGAAGTTCTCGGTTCGCAGTGGGGATTCGTGGTTGTACAAGATCCCGGAGACGGCGAACAGCCCGCGCTGTTCTCGATAGTTGCGCACGAGCGTCAACGCATCGGCCTTCGAGCGTGCGTACGGGCTATGCGGGCTGAGCTCGAAATCCTCGTTCTGCGGTGAACGATCGGTGCCTTCGAATATGTGCGAGGACGAAGCCTGGAAGAAGCGCGCGGGCTCGTTTATTTCGTGTGCGGCTGCCAACATGGCCGCGACCGCATCCACATTGATGCGCTGGACTTCATCGGCGTGCTCCCAGGATTCCCCCGGGGCGGTGAAGCCACCGAAGTTGTAGATGTGTGTGGGCTGGACATCTCGGATCACGCGATGCATGGCATCGGCGTCTTCCATGTCGACTTCCAAGATGGTGACGTCCGGCACATAGGACTCCAGCCGCTTCGGACTGGTTCCGGGCTTGATCAATCCCCATACCGGGATGCCATCGCGGTGCAGGAGGGTGGACAAGATCGTGCCGTCCTGGCCGGCGGCGCCGGTGATCAACACCCGCATAGGTCTAGAACTGACCCTCGGGAGCTCCTTCGAGGCGGGCGATGTCCGCATCGACCATGATCTTCGCCAACTCCGGTGGTAGCACCTGCGCCTTCCAGCCGAGCTTCTCGTGCGCCTTCGAAGCATCTCCGATCAATTCGTCCACCTCGGTGGGGCGCAGGAACTTCGGATCGAACTTGACGTAGTCCTCCCACTGCAGGCCGGCATGTTCGAACGCAAAGGTCAGGAAGTCCTTGATGGTGTAGGCGGTTCCGGTGGCCAGGACGAAATCATCGGGCTCATCGGCCTGGAGCATCCTCCACATGCCTTCGGTGTACTCCGGGGCATAGCCCCAGTCGCGGATGGCATCGAGGTTGCCCATCCACAGTTCCTTCTGATGGCCCTTCACGATGTTCGCGACACCAAGCGTGATCTTGCGGGTCACGAAGGTCTCACCGCGGCGCGGGGATTCGTGGTTGAACAACTGACCGTTCACCGCAAACATGCCGTAGGCCTCGCGATAGTTACGCGTGATCCAGTAGCTGTAAACCTTCGCTGCGCCGTACGGACTGCGTGGATAGAACGGTGTGTCTTCATTCTGCGGAGGCGGTGAAGCGCCGAACATCTCGCTGGTCGATGCCTGATAGAAGCGAATCGAAGTATCCACACTCCTGATCGCCTCCAGCAGGTTCAAGGTCGAGACGCCAGTGGCTTCCGCGGTGTAGAGCGGCTCATCGAAGGACACCCGCACATGCGATTGCGCCGCCAAGTTGTACACCTCATGCGGGCGAAGCATCGAGATCAACTGGTGCATGCGGGCAGCATCGGTCACATCGCCGTAGTGCAGGTGCAGGTTCTTGCCCGGTAGGTGCTCATCGTGATGCAGGTGGTCGATCCGACCGCGATTGAAGGTGCTGGACCGCCGCACCAGACCATGCACCTCATAACCCTTGTCCAAGAGCTGCTGCGCCATGTACGAGCCATCCTGACCCGTCACACCCGTGATGAAGGCGCGCTTGGCTTCACTCACCGTTGCCTCCGGACTATTCGACCTGCGTGCTGTGTGCACGCGAGCCTATCGGGGCTACCCTCCTGCGGTGGCCTCTTCATCGCCGGTGGTCGCGCTGATCCCGACCTATCGGCCAGCGGACTCCTTGGTCGCGCTGTCGGCTCGCATCGCCGCCCAAGTCGACTCCGTGGTCATCAGCGATGACGCCAGCCCCTGCACCTTCGATGCCACCTTGCGCCAGGCCGGTTCGCTCGATGGCGTGACCACGATCCGCCATCAGTGGAACCGCGGCATTGCCCGTGGCTTGAACGATGGCCTGAGCATCGCGAGAGAGCATGGTGCTATCTGGCTGCTTAGCGTGGACCAGGATTCCGCAGTCTCTGATTCCTACGTAACAGAGCTGGTCGCCACCGCCAATCGACGAGTGCAGACCGGTGAGCACCTCGGGGCACTGGGCGCAGGCGTTGTCGCCGACGCGAGCGGTGCGATCACCTATCCCCTCATCGAGTCCGGGGAACAGGCGACCACACACGAAGTGATCCAGACCGGCACTTTGTGGAATGTGACCGCCCTCGATCGGGTCGGCGGATTCGATGAGGACTTGGGAATCGATGGAGTCGATGCCGCGGCTTGCCTGCGTCTTAGGCAAGCGGGCTATCGAATCGGAGTGGTCGAATCCACTCGGATCGACCATGCGATCGGTTCGTCGCGCATGATGGAGGTCGCCGGGCGAAAGATCATGGTCACCGGGCACTCCCCCGAGCGTCGGTCTTCGATGCTGCGCAACCGGCTGCTGCTCTTCCCTGAGGAGTTCCGGCAGTCACCTCGCCATGCGGTGCGCACTGTGCGTCGAGTTGCGGTCAATCAACTCGCGGGTTTGTTTCTCGAGGAACAGCGCTGGGAGAAGACGAAGGGCAGCATCCGGGGCCTCGTGCCGAAGCGGACTCGCTAGCCTGCCTGCCATGAAGGGCATCATCCTTGCGGGGGGAACCGGATCCCGACTATGGCCGATCACCAAAGGCGTCAGCAAACAACTGCTGCCGGTGTACGACAAGCCGATGATCCACTACCCGCTGTCCACACTGATGGCGGCTGGTCTGCGGGAAGTCTTGATCATCACCACTCCGGAGGATTCCGATGCCTTCCAGCGTCTCCTTGGCGATGGCACCGGCTGGGGGATGGAGATTCAGTACGCGGTGCAACCCAGGCCCGAGGGGTTGGCGCAGGCGTTTTTAATCGCCGAGGAGTTCCTCGCCGGGGATGGCGCAGCACTGATCTTGGGGGACAACCTCTTTTACGGACCAAGGCTTGGACGGCACCTCTCGGAGTTGGCCACGGTTTCAGGTGGCCACGTGTTCGCCTACGAGGTGGCGAATCCGTCGGAATACGGCGTGGTCGAGTTCGATGAATCCGGCACTGCGCTGTCCATCGAGGAGAAGCCCACCTCACCGAAGAGCAACTTCGCCGTCCCCGGGCTGTACTTCTACGACTCCACAGTGGTCGAAGTCGCCAAGGCGATCACGCCATCGGCACGTGGTGAATTGGAGATCACCGCAGTCAACGATCACTACCTGCAGGCCGGATCCTTGACCGTGACCGTCCTGGAGCGGGGCACGGCTTGGCTGGACACCGGAACATTTCGCAGCTTGCAGGATGCAGGTGAGTTCGTCCGCGTGATGGAAGACCGCACCGGCACCAAGGTCGGTTGCCTCGAGGAAATCGCTTGGCGCAACGGATGGATCACCGACCAGCAGTTGGTGGAGGTGGCGACCCCGTTGGTCAAGAGCGGTTACGGGGATTACCTGCTGCGCTTGGTAGACGCTTCGTCGCCGCCCGACTAGGGCTCGACTCTCCCGCGAACGCGCCATTCCTCGGCGGGCAGTTCGCCAGCACCAACGGCGCTGCGGCCTGCGTTGACGGCCGCACGCGACAAGGCGCCAGCGAGCGGCAGGAACGAGGTTGGGTGCGCGGCGCTGTACCGAAGGAGCCACGCGGCGAGATGGGCATCTTCCCGTCTAGCTGACTTGCCGTAGCTCGCTCGATCGGAGTTGGCTCGGCCGTAGATGATGGAAATCGGCTCGGGGAACTCCTCGACTGTGGTGATCCCCGGTGCGGATGCGATGGCCATCTCGATCCGCATCGGACCACGCTTGTGCGGACGTCCTTCCTTCAGATCGATGAATGACTTCAGTGGGTTCACCGATCCGCTCATCTGCATATATGTCGGCTGGCGGAGTTGAGCGGCGATCCATGTCGCGACCGGAAGCCTCATCGGGCCATCTGCGGGAAAACTGGTCCACGATTCAAGATCAGCCGATCGATCCCCTTGCCACAGGACGTCCGGCTTCTCGTGGCGTATCGCCCACGGACCGAAGTACGCGGTTCCCTGCCTGAGCCGCCAGGATCCGTAATCGTCGACGATTGCATCGATGCCCCGTGGACGTACCTCGTCGTCGTATGCCAACCAGTAGATCCAGTCCGATGCCTTCGCCCCTGTCGCCAGGAGGTAATCGATCCAAAAATCCTGGTGCTGCATCGTGGGCAGTTCCCGTTCGGTGCAGATGACCTCGATGTCCGGGTTGTCGTGACGGGCTTGCATGGCTCGCTGCATATCCGGTCCATCTGCGGGTCCGGTGATGCTCAGGACTATCCGGGAGAAATGGCCGAGGGAGGCGTGGATCGATTCCAGGCATCGTTGAAATCGTTCACCGCCTCGCCAGACCATGCAGACCATGATCGGTTTCGTGCCGGCCATGTTCAGTTTCGGCCTTTGATCTTGCGGCCGACCCGTCGTAGCGGTTCGGTAGCACGCCAGGTCTTGCTGCTCAACACAGCCGCTAGGGCCGAAGCATCGGCTGCCGTTCCCGCTACCAAGGCGGCCTCGACCGGAGGCATTGCATCGATGCGCTGGATGAAATCCAGGAGTCGATCGGCAAAACGATCCCAAGTGGATTCGGCGAGGACTGCGCGCAGTGATTCGACCCGTTTACGGGCATGCTCAGCGTCGGTGAAAAGAGCCACTATGTCGCGCGCGTAAGCCTCCACCGACCAGGTTTTCGGAACATCGGCGATGCCGGAGATCTCCGCGAGTGGGCCGAAGGACGTGAAGGTGCTCGGGGTGCCCACCGCTGCCGCTTCGTACGGAACGAATCCGAAACCTTCGGCGCTGGAGGGGTACACAACTGCCGCAGCCTGGGTCATCAACCATTCACGGCTGCGCGGCGAGACATGACCAACGGTGTAGGCGAAGCCGCGCAAGTTCGTGTGCTGGGCCAGCAGGGACTCTTCGTGTTCCCTGGAGCTACTCGACTTAACGTGCAATCCCGCAAGAACGAGATCGCAATTAACGCCCTCGGCCAGCACCTTCTCCCAGACCCGCAGGGCGAAATCCCGGTTCTTGTGCAGGAAATCGTTGCCGAGCACCAGCAGGAAAGGTCGACTACCGAGTTGGCCGGCGATACCGGCGATGTCCTCGCCCGGTTCAGCTGCCGCTGTTTCAGCGCGCACATGATCCAATCCAAGCGGAATCGGTTGCACACGTTCGGTTGCGAGTCTTGGAACCTCCTCCATCAACCGGTGCGCGACATCAGCGCTGATCGTGGTGATGCCATCCACACTCAACGCGATACGCCGCTGCAGTGAGCGATACGCCGCCCAAGCCTCATGGGATGCGTGATAACGCGGGATGTCGTAGGCGATCAGGTCCAGGTAGGTGGTGATCACGCGTCGACCAAGCGAGCGTGCGTAGGTGATGTCCACCCGCTGGTCTATCTGATTCGGGTACCAGATCACATCGGTCTGGTCGGGTGCTGCACCAAGGTGCACAGACTCAGCTTCGGTCAGATGCTGTGCATATTCGGGCAACTCGTCGATGCCAACCAGATGTATCCGGGATACGCGGGTGCTGCGGGCGAGTGCTTCGAGTGCAGACGTTGTGAGCACCTGGGCGCCGGTCTGGTGCGGGCCCAACCAGGTGGCATCGACCGTGAGCGAGATCGAGTTCGGGTCAGATGTTGACTGCGCCATTGCCGCGTATCGCGATGTGGCGAGGTCTGCGGCTTCCTGCACATCCATGGGAGCGGGTTCGGCGAAGACTGCTGCCTTGGCGATGTCGCGTGCACCCGAGAGCCACCAGTCATGCCAGAGGCCGCGTTCGGATGCTTCCCGCGCCCAGGTGATCAGCCGCCGCTCATCGGCATCCTCGATCACAGGTCCAGTAAGCGGCTCCAGATCGGTGGCGAGGATCACCGCGCAACCCGAAGGGGCCGAGGCGCGCAGGAAGTCCTGATTCGGCTCGTCATGTGCCACTACGGAAACGCTTGCTATGCGTGGATCCGAATCCAACCGATCGCTGATAACGGCAAGCCGGTCCATGGTGACGACCGATGTATCGCCCGCCACGATGAACATGCGCCCCTTCGGGGTGGTGAGCGGCTTCATAGTGCTTCGTAGATTCGCTCGAGGCGTGGATTCAACGCCGGAGAGTAGAACGGATCGACGCTGAATCGAGTCCCCCAGCGCTCACGGAATGCCGCCAGTTCGCGTGGATCCGCTGCTTTGCGCACTATCGATGCTCCCTCGTGATGGGTGAGGTGTGCGTAAGGCGTCCACGCTACGCGATAGCCGGCCTCAGCAAGGCGCAGGCAGTAGTCCACATCGTTGAAATCGCGGGCGAATGTGGTGTCGAAGCCGCCTACCTCATCGAACGCCCGCGTAGGCGTCAGCATCGCCGCTGCCGTGACGGCTGAGTAGTTGCGCGGCGTGAGGGTGGAACCAAAGTAGCCCGGGAAGGAACCTGATTTAGCGATGTGCACATGCGTGGGTCCGCTCGGCAACAGCACCAACCCCGCGTGCTGGATTCGCCCATCCGGGTAGGTCAACTTCGCACCGACCGCGCCTACGCCCGGGCGCTGGCCGAGCTCGAGCAAGCGAGTGACCGGATCCGGTGCTTGGGCTGTGGTGTCGTCGTTCAACAGCAGGAGGTAATCGCCGGTGGCCTGGGATCGTCCGAGGTTGATGGCCTCGGCGAAGTTAAATTCCCCGCTCGGCCGATAGACCACTTGCGCATCCACTCCGTCGATCAGATCGATCTCGCCCGTGGTGACCGCTATGACCTGCAAGGGCAGCTGCGTTTCGGCTTCACGAAGGCTGCGCACCGCCTGGTCCACCAAACGAAGGCCAGAGGACCGCACGCGCGTACCGACCGTGGGAATGATGACCGAAACCAACGGATTGCCCTGCAGACTTGCGTGCACCTCGTTCAGCCCGGGAACCGAGCTGGGCACAACGCTTCCCCCGCCATGGCGCTCGAGGTAGGCCTGCTGGGCGCGTGCGGCGGCCTGCTGGGCCCACGGCTTGGCATCGATGCTCAGCGCTGTCGATTCGCTCCACGCCCGCCAGTGATACAGAGGAAACGGCACGTGCACCACTTGCTCGAGTTCCGGCAGTAGGCGAAGCGCTAGATCGAAATCCTGTGCACCATCCATCTCGCTACGGAATCCCCCGTGTTCACGAACCAAGTCGACTCGAAAGACCGTGAAATGACACAGGTACATTTGGGTAAGCAGTAGTTCCGGCGAGAAGTCCGGCTTGCAGTACAGCTCGAAGTGTTCGCCCTTGCTATCGATCTTGTCCTCATCGGAATAGACCACCTGCGGCGGCTTCGCAGTAGCTTCGATTACCCCGCTCATGAGTTCGATCGCGCGTGGATTCAACTGATCATCATGATCGAGCCAGCCGAAATACTCGGTTGACACCAGCTCCAGCGCTGCGTTCTGCGCGGCCGAGATACCGCCGTTTTCCCCTCGTAGAACTATGACGCGTGAATCAGTTGCGTGCTCCTCAGCAAAGTGCGTCAAGTAGTGCTGCACGTCCGGGTCGGTCGAGCCATCGTCGCTGACCACAAGTTCCCAATTACTCGCGGTTTGTTGCAAGACACTGTCCAGGCATTCACTAAGGAATCTGACCGGCGGGTTGTAGACCGGGACGATAATCGCTATCGATACGGAATTATCGATCGAACCGGCCGGTTGCTCCTGCGATTCGGACAACCACGCCTTGTACTGCCTGCCGATATTGCGTTCCCACCACTTGCGCTTCAGGTAGCGCTTGATGCGACCGGCTCGGCGTTTGGCACGGATCAACGGGTGGGATTCGGCAAGTTCCACTTGTGCCTGCTACTTGATTTCGTAGGTATACGGCAACTCGACGAATCCCTGACCGATCTCACCCCGCGGGCTGCGCACGGTGAACTCCAGTGCGTCGTCCCAGTTGTCGATCAGCACGCTGCCCGTGTGATCGAAGATGTCGATGTGCACTCGGTATCGCCCGGGAAGCAATGGGTTGTCGGTGAGGAAGGCTGCGATTGTTCGTTCACCTTCGATGTGCCCGAAGTCGACACCTTGTCGGTGATTGCTCATCATGGTTACCAGCGGGCCGGTTTCGTGCTGAAACGCGAACCGGACGTTGGGTCCTAGTACTTCCTCGTGGCAGCGAACGGTGACTTCAATTCCAAAGGTTGCACCAGTCTCCGAATGGTTGAGGGGATCACCCTGACCATCGAGTAACCGTGCTTCCATGCTGCGAATAGCACCGGATCCCGCCCGCATGGTGGTGTCATCTCGGTCTGAGGCGACCTCTGCATTCGCCTTTGCTTCCTCGGTATTGACGCGCTGCAGGTAAGAACCGATCACTTCAGTGGCTGGACCGATTTCCTGCACAGTTCCGTGATCGAGCCACGCCACTTCATCGCACAGACCTTCTAGCTGGCCGAGACCATGGCTGACCACCACGATCGTGCGGCCTTCGCGGCGCAGCGTGTACAAATGATCGAAGCACTTGCGTTGGAACTCTTCATCACCCACCGCGAGCACTTCATCGACCAGTAGAACGTCCGGCTTCATGTGTACGGCAACGGAGAAACCGAGCCGGACATACATGCCGCTGGAATAGTGCTTGACCGGATCGTCGATGAACTCCCGGAGGCCGGAGAAGTCGATGATGGTCTCCATCGCGCTTTCGATCTCTACCTTGCTGAGTCCGAGAATCGAACCATTCAGGCGGATGTTCTCGCGGCCGGTCATATCGGGGTGGAAGCCCGCTCCCAGCTCAATGAGGGCAGCCACGCGACCATCGGTGGTGATCGATCCCTCCGTTGGTCGGTAGATGCCGGTGATGAGCTTGAGGAGTGTGGATTTACCAGATCCGTTATGACCGATGAGGCCGTAGACGCTCCCCTTGGGGATCTCCACGTTCACGTTCCTGACAGCCCAGAAGTCTTGGGTGTTTCGAGCCCGTCCACGGACGATGCGTTCCTTGAGCGTGCTTCGTCGATCGGCGTGCCTAAGGAAACGCTTTCCTACATTGTCGAGTTCCACCGCGAAATCATTCGTCATAGGAACTCTCCGATGTCCTCACTGCTGCGATTGAAGATCGTGAATCCAGCCCAGAACACAGCTAGCCCGAAAGCAAGAAGACCTGGGATCACCCACCACTGCGGTGATGTCAGTGAGTACATCACCTGGTGCATGGCTTCGACGAACCAGGTAAGCGGGTTCGCTTTGACGATCGTCGCCAACCAGTCCGCAGTGCCTTCGACCAACGAAAGCGGATAGAGGATCGGAGTTAGGAAATACAACGCTTGCAGGATCACCTGCACGATGTACTGGACGTCGCCGTATCGTGCATTCACTACCGAGAGCATCAACCCGACGCCCTGTCCGAACATGGCTGTCGCGAGCAAGATCGGTATGGCGAGGAGCCAGCTGATGCCGATGTTGCCCAGCCACAAGAACATCGCAACGAGAACCACGAGCTCGAGGGCCACTTGGACCAGTTGCACCACGCTGGCGCCCAAGATGGGCGTCCACGCAGGGAAGTGGACTTTGCGAAGCAGTTCACCGTTGGACTTCAGTTGGGTCATCGAAAGCATCAGCAGGCCGGAGAACAGATTGAAGGTGACCATCCCGGTGAATAGGAAAGCTGCGAAACTCGTCCGGTCCGGATCGCTGCCCAACGGAGGGGCTTGGATACGGAAGACCAAACTGAAGACCGCTGCGTAGACCAGTAATGTCGCCAGAGGTTGCAGGAGTGACCAGGCCCAGCCCAAAACCGAGGCTCGGTACCGCGTGGAGAAATCTCGATTCGCGAAGGCCCAGATGAGCGCACGCTGCCGGTATAACTCCCCAATCACGCCCGCGAGTCTAGGAGTCGGCCCCGCATCTCCCGCATTTCCTGCGCAGCGGTGGCTACCCTGGCCGGAGGAGATCAAGGAGGAACCGTGACCCAAAAGACTGCTCGCATGCGAACCCGACTCATGGCGGCATTGGCCACCTTGGCACTCGGACTGGGGATGTCCGGTTTGGTGGCCCCGGCCGCCTCAGCCGCCGGTGAGTTCATCGCTACCCCGAACGGCATGGTGGGTATGCAGCAGGAGATCGTCTTCCGCGCGCCCTCCCTTGCCGGACAGGTGGCGACCATCGGTTTCGTATCCGGCGGCATCTCCAACGCCGGCCAAACGGCGGTGAATTCCCAGGGATTCGGGTCCTTGGCCTGGACCCCGACCTCCGCGGGATCCTGGACGATCTCCGGCCTCGGGAATGCGGCGGCGATCGGATCGACCACGATCAACGTGGTGCCGATGCCCACCCAGACGTACGCACTGGTGCCGAACCTGGTGCAAACGAATGTTGCCAACCGGATCACCGTGGTGGTGGGCGCCCTCGATGGGGTCATCGCACCTTCCGGAACGGTCACACTGCGCAATCAGAACCAGAACGTGATCGGGACCGGAACCCTGAGCCCCTCAACCGGCACCACCTCGACCGCGAATGTCCAGTGGACACCAGTGATCGGTGAGACGGTCACCGCCACCTACAACCCGGCGAGCACGGCCTTCACCACCTCGACAGGGGACACCGCTCAGCCCGGTTACACCTCCTCGGTGGTGACCGTGGCGCTGCGCTTCCCGCCGGTGCTGTACGTCGGGACGCCGACGGTGCTCGGCGCGCAAACCGGGACCGGCATTACCGGCGGCAGTGCGTCGTTCTTCTTCGACGGCAACGGCATCATCGGCTCGACCCCGACCGACGCCACCGGCGGCGTTGCAGCCGCCTGGACACCCACCGCCTCGGGTGTCCACACGATCAGCACCCAGTTCTCCAGCTCCGACGGTGCCTTCAGCGGCACCTCGAGCCAGACGGTGAACATCCAGCCGGCTCGGTCCACCGACACCATCACCGTGACCCCCGCCGGCGGAACCCCCTGGAACCCCGGACTTCCGATCTCTGTCCGGGCCGGCACCAATATCGCGCTCACCGCAACCGCGGCCTCCGGCGCGACAGTGGTGCTCTCCGAGAACGGTCCATGCGTGATCAACGGGGCGGTCCTCACGGCCCTCGGGGCGGGGCAGTGCGTGGTCACGGCCACCTCCCCCGGCTCGACCTCGGTGACCGGCACCTCGGCCACGTACACGATCACCGTGACGGCACCCCCGAAGAGGAATCGGCGGTAGGTGGCAGGGCCGGGGTGACACCCCAGCCGTATCTGCAGTAACCTGCGTCACATCTTCCCCAGGAGGTTGTGGTGATCGGAATCCGTTCTCGTGTGCTGTCCCGAAGCGCGGCCCTTGGCGCTGCCCTGGCCCTCGGCCTAGGGGCGCTGGCAACAACCAGCTCCTCGGCTGCGCCGATCAGTGGTGGGACCTGGGTGGCGTCCCCGAATGGCCTGGTGGGCGTGCAGCAGACGGTGATCGTCCGTGCACCCAAGTCCGCCGGAAGCGTGGCGACGATCAGTTTCACCAACGCCGCCGCGGGTACCAATGCCGGACAGGCCGAGGTCAACTCGAACGGATTCGCCTACCTGCCATGGACCCCGAATCTTCCGGGGGCGTGGACGGTTTCGGCGAGTGTGGGTTCTGCGTCCCTGGGCTCGAGCAGCATCGTGGTGTCGGCTATGCCGACCGAGACGATCCTGCTTACCCCCGGTGAGGTGCGAGAAAACCAAGCCAATCCGCTCGTGGTGAACGTTCATGCCATCGGCGGCAGCATCACTCCCAGCGGCTCGGTGACCGTGCGCAATCAGTCGAACGCAGTCGTGGCCACCGGCAACGTCACACCCACATCCAGCCCCGGGCTGGCGGTGGCGAACTTGTCGTGGACGCCGGCGCCGGGAGCGGTGACCCTGGCCGCCACCTTCACACCTGACAACGGTGCGTTCAGCGGCTCGACTTCCCCGGTTCAATCACCGGCCGTGGGTGGCGCGCAAGCGGTCTCGCTGCGGATGCCGCCGGTCGCCTACGTTGGCGTTCCGGAGACGGTTTCCGCGGTGATCCAACCGCAGTTCCAAAGCCCGCTTGGTGGCAGCGTGGCGTTCAACTTGAATATCGAAGGCTTCATTTTCTTCCCGATGGGCGGATCACAGCCCATCGGTGACGGTGTCGGATCAGCTCAGTGGGTGCCTGGTCAAGCCGGTGTCCAGACCGTGGGCGCGCAGTACGCATCGGCGAACTTCGCGATCAATGGCCGCGACTCTCAGGTGATCAATGTGCTGCCAGCACCGACCGCGGATGTCATCAACGTCACTCCAAGCGGAGCTGGCCCGTGGGTGCCCGGCGATATGGGCACGCTCACCGCTGGAGATACCGTCGAACTGACGCCATCTGCACAATCGGGTAACCCGGTCACCCTCGCCACCGATGGTCCGTGCGCGATGAACGCAGGGACGCTAACGGTGCTGGGGCCGGGCACCTGCGCGGTTGTGGCCAGCAGCTTGGGCAACGGTGGGACGTTGAAGGCGGCGGAGCAGACCTACACCATCACCGTTCAGGCAGCGCCGCGTAACCGTCGCTAGTTCGCGCCGCGTCCCTTCCACTTGCGCAAGGGAGCGGTGACTTTCCAGGAGCGTGTGCCCTGGATGAAGTCGATCTCCTGACGCAGCGCTGTCGCTGCGGCTTCCAGCGCCACGATCTGGGTGTCCTTGTCCTCAGCTCGCAGCACCACGAAGGAACGGATACCGAGGAATCCCTCCACCGAATCGTGGGCATCGGTAACCGTGAGCGTGGCTTGTGCTGGCTCCCCTGCATTTCCGACGCCGAGCGGGATGGTGATGACCGAGCCCAGGTAGATGTCTTGCACAAGTGGACCACCGGGTCCGGTGATCGAGATCGTGGCCCGACCGGGCATCGCACGACTGGCAACCAACAGCACCAGTGGACCATCGGTGGGGCGGGCGATCTTGAACTCGGCATACCGACCGGGGCGGATCTCGTTGCCCCAGGTCTGCGGTGATCCGAAGGTTCCGATCACCGCGGCATCGGTCACTTCGAAATCACGTTCACCTCGAGGCTGGCGCAGCATCGGGGTGAGGCCTTCGCGCACCAGGTGGTCGAGATATCGATCGGCGTAACCCTCATCCGGCGCCGGTTCACCTACTGAGAGCATGTATTCACGGCCGAGTTCGATAGTGGGGAACACCTGATCCCTCCGTTCTGCCGCGTCGATCTCGGCTGTGATGGTGCGGGCTACATCTTCCCAGGTGACGCTGCGAGTGGAGGAAATCGCGATTCGTTCGACATGGCGCCCCCGTGCTTGCAGGTCCAATGCGTTTTCTTCGATGGCCTGCACGAAGGAGTCGACATCGCCGGATGTGAAGTAGACGGCCAGGTCCCCGCCGGCTTCGGGCAATGAGGAATTGTCGGCAACGATCGGGAGCTTGCCGAAGGCCAGGGATTCGCTGACCGGCAATCCCCAACCTTCGTAGTTACTCGGGTAGACCGTGAATTCCGCATGTGCATAAAAGCGCGCGAGTTCCTCATCGCTCACATTGGAGGACACCACACTGACCTTGCCGTCGAGACCTTTGGAATAGACGTACTCGCGCAAGAACTCACCTGCATTCCACCCCAAGCGGCCAACGCACACCAGATCCGGGACATTGTCGGCACCGTGTTTATCGATCAGCCGCCGCCAAGTGCGTAGCGCCAGCAAGTGGTTCTTCCGCGACTCGACCGTACCCACGAACAAGGCATACGGCCGCGGCCAGGGGCTCTCGGTTAGATCCCTACCGTCCGGGGTGAGTCCGCACGGTAGACCCGTAGCAGCACCTGCCGGCGCGGCGGAGTAATGGCGCTTGGCGTATGCCTCGAAGTCACGCCTGCTGGAAGCGCTGATCGCCGGAACCCGGCTGGCGCACTGCAGGAGCAAAGTGAGGTAGCGGTCGAAGAGTTTGTTGACCGCGGCCGTGTGACCGGTGTCGAGGATCGGGGTGAGGTCGTAGAGCAAGGAAACGATGCGTGCGCCACGGGAGTGAGCCGTTCGGGCCCCTGCCATCAAGGCATCGTTGATCCATAATGCGCCGAGGAAGATCACGGTTGTATCGACATCGACAATGACCGGGGTTGCCATGCACCCGCGCTCGAGGGTGCTGCGAGCAACAGCGGCGAGTTCATCGCGCGAAGTGGTTGTAGATGCTCGCGCGCCTTGCTCGATGAGCGTGCGTTGTTCCTGGGGTGTGAGGGCGATGAACTCCCCTCGTGCGCGATCGAGGAAAACGCAGCTGATGCTCGTATGTTCGATGAGCAGCGGCGCGGTCTCCGCGATAACCCGCTGGACACCCGACACCGATTCACGGCGTTGCAAGAATTCCACGAGATCGCTCACATCGAGCAACACCTGGGTCATCACTGGTGCACCCATCGTGGGTCGATGCCACCGGCGATGATCACGGTCCCGAGCCTACGGGCGGATACCGTTTCGCAGGTGAAGCGAGTGCGGGAACGCTGGGTCGACATCGTGGTGGTTGCCGCGATCACCGCCCTGGTGTCCTTGGTCTCGCAACGCTGGACGGGGTTCAACTCCCCCGACTCGGAGTTCTACGCCTCCTTGGCGCTGTTCGGATCAGAAGTGACCGACCGCGCCATCGAGCCGGCGTACATCTGGACGCGGCTGGGCTACATCGTCCCGGTGCGAGGTCTGGTCACCGTTTTCGGCCCATGGGCGGGCTTCGAGATCTGGCGGGTACTACTGCTGTTGCTGATCGTCGGATCGACCTACGCGGTTGTCCATATCGCCGGCAGATCCCGGTGGCTAGGCGGTGCCCTGTCCACCTATGTTGCACTGAACACCGTGGTGTTGGCCTTCATCGGCAACACCTACCTGACCGGCACGGTCATCGCAGCGACCTTCGCGTTCATCGCGCTCGCGGTGTCCTTGCTCGGGCACGGTGCAGGCTCGGGAACCGGCGCGCTCGGCGGGCCAAGGTGGACAACCGCGCTCGCGAGTGGGGTGATCGCAGGTTGGCTGATCATGCTCAACCCGTACGCGTTCCTCCTCGGCGTGGGCCTATGGATATCGGTTCGCGTGGTGGTGCTGGTGCGGTTGGAAGCCGACCGCTGGAAGCGACTCGCGATCGATGCCGGTGCTGCGGCAATCGGTGCTTTGGGGTCGGTTGCGTTCTTCCTGGCAATGGGCGCACTCGTCTTCCCCGGCCGATCGTGGCTGGGTACCTACCTGGAGTGGAATTCGCGGCTGGACTACACGGTGTTCATCGGGGATGCGACCACCTGGCAACGCGATACTGCGCTGATCGTGGTGGTGGTGGCCTTCGCTGCCTCACTCATCGCCACCATCGCCCAACCACGACACCGCTGGGCATGGGCTGCACTAGCCATCTCAGGGACCAACATCGTGCTCACCGGCGTGCTGATGGTGGCCTTCACCGGACCGTGGTTGGAGACACCCACGTATGTGGCGAAGTTGTGGCCCGCGTCCCTGCTGGCGCTGGTGTTGGTCTTTACGTCTATGTCCCCGGGCACCCACGAAGACAAGGCGCTGTGGAATCGCGTGAACATCAGTGCGGCGGTGGTTGTCGTGCCTTTGCTGTTGTGGTCCGGTCGATTCGATGGCGTGCTCGACTACTCGACCGGCTGGCTCATCGGTTTGGGTGTGCTCGTGCTAATCGCGGCGACTGCTGCTTTAGTGCGGCGATCGTGGAATATCTGGGTTGCGCTGATTCTCGCGATCACGATGGGGGCGACCTTCGTTTCCGCCCAGGTGCTGCAAAACGGTCGCGGACTGCTCGGCACCTACGGCCAATATCCATTCCGCTCTGCATTCGTGGACTTCTCCTACGGCGATCAGATGGCCTCGAAAATCGAGGTGCAGCAGTGGCTGGTCGAGCGAACCAGTCGGGCGGACGCGGTGGCGATCTGGACCGACCCGGATCGATTGGCAGCCGATGTGGCAGCGATGCAAATGTGGGGTGGCGCCAACCTGGTAACCCTCGATTCCACCCTCACGCGTGATGGAGTGAGGCGCCTGGAGGAAATGCGCCCCACGGTGGTGGCGATGTACGCACCCGACCGCGCGCAGATCGACGCCTTCTACGCGACCTTGCCGCCCTGGGCGCTGCCATCGGAACCGGAGTGCACCTCGGCGCCTTACCTGGGCGTGGGGACCGGCGAGGTGATCGCCTGCCTCACCCGGTTGACCTGGGTGGGGTGACTTTTCTCGTGAGGAGTCGGGACAGATCGCTCGCCTTGGCTGCGGTGGCACCGGCATCCTTGACTTTACGAAGGGTCCACCTACGCGGTTCATGTTGATTCGCGCGTTCGAGCCCCACCTGCTGCCCGGGCGAAAGCCGGTATTCGATCACCGCGGTGGTATCGATGGATAGAGCCCTTGCGCGAAGCGCGGCAAGGCTCCACCAGCGGTCGTGCAGCCATCCCGGTGGAACGGACCAATCCTGCATGGCTGCCGGTCGAAGGGCACTGGCACCACCGGTGGCAAGGGAGTGGCGCAGTGCATACGCCAGTTGAGTGCGCAGCGGCTGGTCGGTGAAATCGGTGGGGACCGGGAAAGTGCTGCGGATAGTGCCGGGCACGGCAGCCCCATGTTCATCGATCAGATAGCCATCGCTGGCCAGCATCGCCACCTCAGGTTGTTGCTCCAGCATTGCGACCTGATGTTCGATGCGATCGCGGTGCCAAATGTCGTCGTGATCGCCGAGGATCACCAAGTCTGCGCCGGCTGCAACGGCTACGCGTAGACCCTGCTGGAAATTCTGCGCGATACGTGTGGTGGTATCCACGGAACTCGATGTGGCACGGTGCACGGAGACGCCCTGCGATGCAAGCGCATCGGGTGTTCCATCCGTGGAGAAATCATCGATCGCGATCGTGATATCCGGCGCGGTGCTTTGGTGGGCGATGCTGGCGATCGTCTCGCTTATGTAGCGGTGCGAATCGTGGGTGACGATCACTACTGCGGTCATCGGCATCGCGGTCACGCACCAGCTTCCGCGCGACTGCGCCGCATTGTGCGCTTCCTGGGTGATCGTCCTTGTGCAAGACGCTCGATGAGTACTTGATAATCATCGGTCACCGCATCCCACCGGTAATGCTGGGCGATGCGCTCACGCCCCGCCTCGGACATCTCCGCGAGTTCCTCATCCACTTCGCCCTCGGCCACCTCATCGAGGATCACAGACAAGGATTCGGCGTCGTGCCAAAAGAAAGCACGATCCGCTGTTACCTCACGATTGAACTCGCAGTCGTAAGCCAGGACCGGTGCACCCGCGCCCATCGCGCGCAGCAGGCTCGGATTGGTTCCACCAACGGAATGGCCGTGGATATAGGTGCGTGCGTTGGCGTAGAGCTGATTTAGCAGTTCGTGGTCGTAGATGCTGCCGAGCATGCGCACCGAGGAATGCCCAGCGGCAACATCGTTCACCCGGTCGATGTACCACTGCGAGTAAGGAGCACTACCCACCACCAGCATCGGTCGGGTTTCCTCGCTAAGTAGGTACCCGTGCACCGCTTCCAGCACATGGTTCTCCGGCTCCAGCCGCGCGACCACTAGGTGGTAATCACGACGAATCATGTCGAGTTCGGCGAGTCGATCACTCCCTGGGTCGATCAGCTCTGCGCCGTAGGGGATCACCGTGCATTCGCGTCCGTACATAGCCAGCACGTGATCTGCGATGGATTGTGCGTCGGCGATGACTTCATCGCCATTCTTCACCGCTACCTTCTCGGCCCAGCGGTAGTAGCGAGCACCGGCCCCCCGCCACTTCTCCCGCTTGGACTCCAGCCCATCGAGGTGGATGGCAACTGGAATGCCGGCGGCCTTCAGCGGCCTAATGAGCGGTGCATTGCCCGCATTCAGCACCAGAGCCACATCTGGCTTGTCCTTGATAACAGCTCGGGCTGCACTCAGTGAGGTGTGGCTGAGCGTCTCAGCCACCCGATGACGGACAGCCGGAAGGTTAACCAGGGTCATGCCTTCGTATTCGGTGATGGTCTGACCGGGGTTGCGGCAATACACGGTGATGTCGTAGCCGCGGGCCGCGAGCCGCTTGCCGATCTCCTCGACCGCAGTCTCGAAACCACCATAGGAAGCAGGAACACCTCGCGTTCCCATGATGGCGACCCTCACACCTCCACGGTACTGCTGCGCTGACGGATACGTTGCTACTGTCAGCGCCGTGGAGGCGCAGGCTCATTCGATCGAGGGCATCTGGCTGTTCTCGCCGGTGCTGCGCCCCGATGATCGTGGCGTGTTCTTGGAGTCCTTCAAAGATTCGGTGTTGACCGAAGCCGTGGGGCACCGTTTCGATCTCAAGCAGATGAACATCTCGGTGTCCAAGCAAGGGACGGTGCGCGGCATCCATTTCGCCGATGTGCCACCCGGACAAGCCAAGTACGTCCAATGCTTCGCCGGTCGCATCTTGGACATCGTGGTGGATATCCGAGTCGGATCGCCCACTTTCGGGCAGTGGGAAGCCGTGGAGCTCGATAGCGAGACTCGGCAGGGTCTGTACATCGCCGAGGGTCTTGGGCATGCCTTCTGTGCGCTCTCGGAGACCGTCACCGTCGGCTATTTGTGCTCCGAGCCGTACGCACCCACCCGCGAGCACGGCATCCATCCGCTCGATGCGGACCTGGCGCTGCCGTGGCCGGATGGCTCTGATTCGGTCATCTCACCCAAGGACGCCGCAGCCCCTACCTTGACCGAAGCAGTGGAAACGGGGTTGCTGCCGGACTGGCAGATGTGCCAAGAGTTCTACGCGAAGCTAGACGCTCCCTGATAGACCATCAACCGGTGCACTCCGGGCATAGGTCGGATTGACGCATGGGCACTTCCACGATTCGCACTTGCCGAGGATCGGCTGAGTTGAACCGCAACATGAGGTAGTCGCCGCTACTTTCCCTAAACCAGGTGATCGCGAGCCTGAGTTCGGGCTGCTGGCTGAGCTCGGTACGGATGTATTCATAGGTGGCGTCGCCATAGGGAAACTCCGGAAGACCGACATAGAAGGCCTGCTGGTTGCTGGACAAGGTCTCATGCAAGGTGGCTGCCCAAAGGTTGGGCAAGGTGCCCGAGCCATCCCACATCATCGGGGAGTAATCGGGTAGATCCTCGATGCCGCGTACGGTCGCGAAAATGGACTCACCGATCAGCGGATCATCGATTCCCCGCGTGCGATCGAGCCCCGCCTGCACTCCGGGCGCCACGGAGAAGCCGCCGGAAAGATTCGGTGGTGTCGCCCCCACGTATCCGAAGGCCGCGATAGCGGCGAGAGTCGTGGCCGCGGTGCTGGCTACCGCGGTGATCGCGGTGAATTGGCGGGCGAGGACGACGAAGGCCGCCGCGGCAGCTGCGGCAAGGAGTGGGGCGGTGGCGAGCAGTGAGGCGTCAAGGGCCTTGAGGACGTAGTAGGACTGGATGCGGCTGACGCCGGCGGCGTCGGTTCCTGGGACGAAGGCCAGGGCGAGTGCGCCGGTAAGGATGCTCGGCGCGGCTATGCCGAAGGCAAGTGGCCGATGGACTCTCAGGGCGATGGCGATCGCGACGGCGAGGAATGGTGCGGCGAGACCGGCTGCGATGTTGAAGGGAGCCATCCCGGTGCCGACGGCGCCGATGGACTCGGCGAACTCCCCGGCACTGGCACCGTCTTCCGCGGCCAAGATGGCGCGCCCTTGCTGCCAGGCGAGCAAACCGCCCACGATCGCGTTGGCGGCCACCCAGATGATCCCAAGGATCGGCCTTTTGCGGACGAGAGCGATCGCAACGATCACCCCGGCCGGAATCAAGGTGATGGCGAGCGGTGTCCACATGCCGATGGTGGCGATTGCAGCAAGGGGAACGAGGAACCAGCCGAGCGTGCGAGCCGAACGCATGCTGCGCACCGATAGATAACTCGCGGTGGCGGCCACGGCAACGCCCATCGTGAAATTTGTGAAGCCGGCGTTGTAGAGGAACTGTGGGGAACCGAACAGGATCCAAGCCGCCATCGCCGCGGTGGCGAGGAAGGTCGCAGATTGGGTCGCTCGCTTGCTTACGCGGTCCTTGGTGATGCGAGCGGCGAGATCGGAGGCAACCCACGCGAGTGCGGTTGCCGACAGCGCGAAAGTGACGGCGTTCCACTGGATGTAGGGAAAGAGCAGTTCGGGGCGGGTCAAACCGGCGGATCCCCCGGCGTACTCGAGCAGTGCCCACAGGGTGGTGTGCAGCGACGGGTACCACTGGTTCCAGGCGATAGAGCCGTCTGTAGTGGGCCAGGTGGTGGAGTTCACAGAGTAGGTATTCGCGAACGTGGTGAAGTGCCCTTGGTTGTCCCAGCCGGAGAAGAACAGTCCGGAGAGCATCTGCTCGTTGCTGGCACCGAGGTAGGCGCTGATGAGCCAGTAGGTGAGCCCGGCGGCGAGCACGAGTAACGCCGCGTCCGTGACCCTGGGCCTGGGTAGCGGCGTGTTCCTCAATTGCGGGACCAAGTAGAGCAGCACCGCGATGATCGCGATAGCGGATAGGAACGCGCGGGCGGTGAACGCATCGACCGGGGTGCTGCCGGCTCGCGGGAAGATGATCGCGGCCGCGCCAAGGGTGACGATGCCGGAGATGACTGCACGCTCGGCGTAGGTGCGTCCCCAGGGCGGCACGATGAGCAGGGTGATCGCGATGGCGATCAAGCCGACAGTCGGTGCAACCCATAGCAGCGCGATGCTTACCGCGGTGGTGGCGGCGAAGACGGCGATGCGGGTCATCGCCGCTTCTCGAATCGGATACCGATTTCCCGAGTTTGGTCCAAGACCGCGCTCAGCGTGGCGGTTCCCTCGGCGATCTGCATCCCCGGCACCTCGACCGGGGCCCATCCCGGAGGCGGCGTGACCTGGATGGTGAGGCTCGGATCGATGAATAGTGCCTGCGGTTCCGCGGTGATCCGATAGGTGAGCACAGTGGCCGACTCAGCGCCGGATGGGTCGTCCGGAGTCTCCGGGAGCGTGTTGGCGAAGGTTCCCGCTGGTAGGTCGTATGAGACGGACACGGCGCTCTGCCCGCCCGGCGGTGTCCATCCCACGACCCTGATCATGGTGTTTCCGAAGCCGTCGTCGATCCATCCACCACCAAGTTGACGACGGCCGTGTCCGGCGAACGGGCGCACGTTGAAGTCCTGCGGGTAGTCAACGCGGTAGTTCCGGGCTGCCCTTGGGACGTAGAGCAGGTAGGCGTTCTTGAGCCAACTGGTTTCGTAGCCGATGCGCTCCGGGGGTCCTTCAGGTCGATCGGGGGGCGTTGCATTGGTGAGGGTGAGGGTCTGCCGGACTCGGGCACTGCCGTCCTCGCGCAGGTTGACCACCACGAGTTGGTTACGTTGCTGGAAGACATCGACCTTGGACTGGTTGCCGTTTTGGGTATACATCGCCGACCAGTCACCAGTTTCCGGGTCCTCGACAACTCCGGCTGCGCCAGCCTCGAGGGACAGTTGCTGCAGACGGCGATCCTTCATCCAAACTTGGAAGTGACGGCCGGGGGCGGTGGAGGCGATGGCCTGGGCAGCATTAACCAGGTCGTTTCCGGACAGGATCCGGCCGAGTAGTTCATCGAGAAGTTGCTGATTGGCCTGCTGGCGGGCCAAAGCGTCATCTTGCCCGAAGTCCTGATACGCATCAACGAGGAGGATCTCGCCGATCTGATCGGCGGTGACCGTTCCATAGACCGGGGATTCGATGGGTCCGGTGGCCTCGAGCACCGCGGCGATCGCGGTCAAGTCCAACGTGATGATGCCGTCTACCTCGGGGTAGTTGCCGCCTTCCCACGCCCCAGCCATCTCCTGGGCGCTGAACAGCATGTTGGGGTGGGTGTTGGTGACCACGAAGGGTCGGTTGCGTTGGTTCCCTCGAAAGAACGGGTTGTAGGCCGGACCAAACCAGTTCACCCGGGCGTTCAGTGGCGGGAACAGTTCGGTCGAGGTTTGACCCTTTATCGGGATCGAGATGCGACCGTCATCGAACTCGACCATCAGCAAACTCAACGGCGCACCGAAACTGGCACGCATCTCAGCCTGGTTGCCGATCGCGATCAGGTAGCGGCGGGGGCCGTCGGAACCCAACGCTTGGGGTAATACCGGAGCGATGTCTACGAGCACTTCCACTGCAGTTTGCACCGGCGCCATCTCGGCGAGTGCCTGATCTCGGATGTCATCGAGCGGCTCGGTCCACCTGTCGCCCGTCTCGATGGCCTCGAGGTTGGATTCGGCGGCGGCGAGGTTATCCAGCACGGCGTCCACTCGGGGCGCTATCGCTTCGAGGCGGTCCACATCGATGGCGCCGTCGGTGAAGATCTTCTGCGCGCCGGTATTCCCGGACAGGTCTCCGTACAGGCTCAACAGTTCGCCGGTGGCGCTGGTGATCTCATCGGCCGCGAGGACCAAGCTATCGATGTTCGCGATAGCGCCGGCGAATCCGCGGAACTGAGCCAGGAAATCGACCTGCGGGACCTCGAGGCTGCGTTGCAGCATTTCGGTCGATTCCAGCGCCAGGCGGTACTCGGCTTCGCCACCGGGGTAATCACCGGCGGTCAGGCCATCCGCAGCCTTAGTCAAATGGTCCTGCAAGCCCGCGCCACCGGTGCCCAGCAGCGCGAGTGCGTAGATCAGGCCGGCCTGAAGCCAAAACACGAGGCCACCGAGGACGACCGCTGCAGCGATCGCTGCGGCCGCTACAGAACCGACAGCACGTTTGCGCGGGGTGTCCGATTCGCCGGATTCACCGGCGATGGGGGTTGCGGGGGAAGGCTCGGACACCGCATAAGTCTACGTTTCGCGCTGCAGCGTGCGAGGAATTCCCAACGCACCCCCGCTGCGGCGACTGTCGACGTCAATCTGCGCCCTATCCTCATGCGGGTGGTAAGCGTTCAAATGGAGCGGGTTCCCTCGATGAGCCAGCGGCGGTGGTCTTCATCAACAAGTGCCGCTGTGGTGCTGTTCGGGGTCTACGCGGTAGTGAACATCGTCACGTGGTGGGGAACGGAACCGGTGACCACCTGGGACTCCCCTCGTTACACCAGTGGGGACCTGCTGCTGTTCTTAAATCCGGGAGTCCCGCCCACTGTTCTCTTCAGCACTTTCGAGGACGCGGCTGTAGCGACACTCATCCAAACGCTGCTCTACTCCGCGGCTTGGATGAGTCTGGCTGGTGCGATTCTCGCTTCCTTGCGCGCGACCTGGGTGCGTTGGCCGCTTGCACTCTTGACGCTGATGGTCTCTCTGGCAAGCCCGCTGTGGTCGTGGAATCTCGTTGTGGGCAGCGAAGGCCTCACCGTCACAGCCATGGTCGTGTGGCTCTCCACTCTTGTTTGGCTTGCAGCCAGTTCACGCAGCCCTGTCTTGATCGGCAGTGTCATCGCAGCAAGTGCCTTGCTCGTAACTCGACCACAGACCTTGATCTTCGTTGTGCCGATCCAGGTGATCGCAACCGCGTGGTGGGTGCGCCGCACCCAAAGATCGTTCGGTACGTCTCGACAGTTCCTGGCTTGGCTGGCAGTCCTACTCATCGCAGCAACCGGGTGGGCGACCTTTCGGGCTGCGCTGCTGGCGAATGACGATGTCTACTCCTTTCGGTATGCACTTCATAATCTGGTTGAAAAGACTCCGTCATTCCGCGAATACGTGCTGAACGAGGCACCACCGTGCGAGGCGATCCCTGCGGCACTCAACGGTCCTCAACCGTGGACTGATGTGATCGCCTTCGACAACACCCTCATCAGCCTGTGTCCGGAAACCTTCCTTTGGTTCAAGAGCGATGCCGTGGCGGTCCAGACCTGGGTTGCCTACGATCCCGCGGCCGCAGCGCTGAATTTCCGAGACGTCATGTCGGGAATCGCGCTGCCCGTCGGGGCTGACGTCTCACCTCTTCCGGATCGGCTCGATGGTGCGGTCCTTCCCACGGGGAATTTATGGCTGGCCATTGCAGTGGCATCTGTTCTAGGGCTTGTGCTCGGGGTGGCTGGTCGGGTCCGTTATCGGGTAACCGCGCTGGGTGTTACTGGACTGGTCCTGGCGGTGGGTGCGGTTGGCGTCTACCTATTCGCCGTGTGGGCCGCTGATGGTTATGACGTTATTCGCCACATGGTTCCCGTCACAACGCTGCTGCCGGTGGCGGCCCTCGTTTTGCCTACTGCTCTGACCGGCAAGCGTTGACCGT